>Ga0210057_1000279_pt1 | contig 87544 bp, 103 predicted proteins | sample CryGeyCG2114_010_2_FD_183968 | JGI IMG/M metagenome (GOLD analysis project Ga0210057, IMG submission 183968) | Groundwater microbial communities from aquifer - Crystal Geyser CG10_big_fil_rev_8/21/14_0.10 (SPAdes) (version 2) | ecosystem: Environmental > Aquatic > Deep subsurface > Groundwater ... | reverse complement strand
TATGACAAGGCCGGCATTGACTGACTTTTTCAACACGACAACAGGCCTTGAGAGATGCGTTTCGGACCTGTGCAATGCCGCAGCCGTGAAACAGAACCTAGTGCTGTACTGGCATATAGCCCCTACAGGTCTGTCTGCAGGAACATACAGGAGCAATATAACCTACTTCATAAACACATTTGGTTCATAATAACAGCATGACATTTTGATCAGTATATCGGGCTATGGTTGGTGATAAGGCCATGATTGATGGTTAATGCCTATCATTGACAATAGCAATATCAAGCAATATTAAAGCCTTGGCAATAAAAAAGAGGAATAAAATGGAAATAAACAGGTTTACTGGTAAGATACGCGCATTATTCTTGTATGCTTTTGTTTTTATGGCACTTTCTTCATTAGCCTATGCTGCGATAGGCACAACGCATCCTTCTGACCTTGAGCTGAAGCCAGGAGAATCTGACAGGTTCAAGTTTGAGATCCAGGCAGTCTCGCATAATTCAGATGTAGAATGCAGCTTCAATCCTGACACAAATGACCTCTTCAGCATAGTATTCGATCAGCAAAGCCCCATGAACATAAGTGAGGGAGGAAGTGCTATCGTGACTGGGACAGTATCTGTAAACCAGAGCACAGAGCCAGGGGTTTATAGGAGGAATATAGAAGTTAGCTGCAAGGATATCTCAGACCAGGCAGAAGGAGGCTCTGCAGCCATAGGAGTCTATAACATCTTCCTCAATGTCAACGTAGTAGGAGACAGGACAAGGGAGAACATATACGTTTCACCTCTGATAAAAAAAAGACCATTTATGGGCTATATAAGCACACCCATAGGAATCGGGATTGCAATCGCAATAATATTCATAATAATACTCATACTCTTGCTGATTAGGAGAAGAAACAAGAAGATAAAATGAAAAGGTACCTTCTGATTTTTTTATTCTCTTTTTCTTTAATCTTCTTATACTCAGTTTCAACAGCCTGTGGCCAGGCAAGCATCCTTACAGGCTATTTCATCGTCGAAAATCCGGATGATCAAGCAAACATAGACAAATCAGGGAATGATTCCGGACCAGATGAAGGCGGGATGGGCATTGGTTCAGCATCCGAAGATCCAGCATACAACGATTCAGCAAGCAAAGATATACCTAATGAAAAAGGATTAACAGCGCTTACGGGCTCAGTAACGAGCATAGACAATGATGAAAAAGGAGAGCAGGAACAAGGAAATGAGCGGGGGCAGGAAGGGCGGCAGGGGCTTATGATGGCATTATTTACAAGGTTAATCTCTCTCTTTAAGGGCCTTTTTGATATTTTTTGATATGTCCTCTGATATATCTTCTGTGTGTCTTGTATTCCAGACCACAAACTATTTAAAATAATGGGTATTACACCAGATATTATATTAATTATGTTATTTAATATATCATAAAGTATATTATAAAATATACTACAAGATATTACATTTATATATGAAAATAAATGAAAAATACCAAACATATCCTCAATACACAAAATATCCACCTGTCCATTCCATGCAGGATATGTAAACTGAGGTAGTTTAGGTAACCCAAACGCATGAAATTCAATACGAAGCTGTGGAAGAGGAGCCAGAAATCTTTTGCTACCACTATCCCCCACATAGTCCTGCTCGGCATGAATGAATCAGTAGAGCATGATGTCGTATGGGAATATGATTCTGATATGAAGAAATGGACATTCAGCCTTGAGCCTAAAAAGACCAGGGCAGGAAAAGACGGGAAAAGCAGCAGTGAATGCGCATCAGGGGCAAAGCAGAAAGGAGGCAGGCAATGAGCAATAATAAACTGCTCTTGGTGATGACAGTATTGCTCATTTTCGCAGCCATGTCTCTGCAGAACCAGATAAGGACTACGGGCAAGGCGGCCTTTGAATTGGCAGGCACTTTCCAGGCTGTGGATGAGCCCCCGAAATTAAGGCAGGCATTACCCAATAACAGCGTAAAACCAAGCGAAAACACCACAACAATAATGAATTTGAGCGTATATTTCAAAGAACCCAATGCGGAGAACATAACTTATTCTTATGCGGCCTCAAGCGCAGTAAATATCTCTTTGGATAATGCAACCGGAATAATGAATCTGACTATGCAGTCAGAATGGAGAGGAAGGGCAGAGGTCAATATCACTGCATATGATTCTTCAAATAATAATCTTACAAGCAATACTATTGCGATAATCGTAAGAGAGGTAAATATCACAAAATCGACATTTGATTCTGTTACAGGCATAGGATGGTATGAAAGCCAGAGTTCAGGAAAATTGGACATAAATTCATTGGCAGACGGCGAACTGGAGAATTTAACAGAGATCATCATTGAAAAAGAGGATTACGGCAAAATCCTGTTTGCAGAGCCGATAAACATAAGCCAGGACACCAACCTTGATGCAAACATCAACATATCAGACAATCATATAGGGATCAACAGCTCAGCACTGCCGAATTTCGACAAACCTGCAACATTGCAGTTCTACAATCTCACATTCACTGATCCCAGGATACTGAAAGACGGCGTTGTCTGCCCCGCCACAGAATGCGTGGAGATAAATTACTCATCCTCTTCAGGCATACTCATATTCAATGTGACCGGCTTCACAGCATATTCTGCTGAGGAAAGCCCGGCTCAGCCTGCAGAAGAAACGGTGTCAGTGACCGGCAAAGGCGGCGGAGGAAGCACGACCAAAGGGAGAGCTGCAGGAGGCACAGGAGGATTAATCGAGAAACCCACAGCCTTCGAGGTTGACACGACAGGGATAAAGGCAGATGTAAGGCAGAACAGGCTGAAGACAGAGGTGATCAAGATATCCAATCCTACAGACAGTGAGATGAACATAGATATAAGCGCGGCAAAGGATGTCGGATTCATCTATACTGAAAAGAGCATAAGCCTCGCGCCTGGGGAGACAAAGGATATTGAGCTCAAGATAGCGCCCACAGACGAGAATCCACCGGACACCTATGCGACCCAGATTGTCCTCAAGGAAAGCAACAGCGAGAAGATCATACGCCTCATGATAAATGTCCAGAGCGCGCTGCAGCTGCTGGACATGGAGATGGACATCTATTCAGGGGACCTGACAGTGGCTCCCGGCGAAAATCTCCTTGCAGGATTGAGGCTGTTTAATCTGGGCGAATCCAAGAGGATGGAGGTCAAGGTCGAATGGTATATCAAGGATTTCAATAATGGGGTGCTGCTGAAGGAATCAACGATGGTTGATGTCGAGACCCAACTCGCATATATGAAGAAGATCTTCATCCCCTCAACAATGGACCCAGGCTCTTATGTCCTTGTCGCAATAGCGACCTACGAGGATTCCACTGCAGTGGCAAGCAGCATGTTCAATGTCGAGGCAAAGCCCATATTCGAGAAGCCGCTGGCTCCCGAAAAGGGGCTGTTCATACTGCTGATATGTGTAATAGCAGCATTAGTGCTGCTGATAATCATGCTTCTGATCATAATAAAGTATGAGAAGATGGAGATGGAAGGGCTAGTGGTGGAGGAGAGGAGGGTATTGAACCAGATAGGGGAAAGGCTGAGGAGAAGAAGATGAGAACAGGACAGGTTGACAGGATGACAGGGAAAGCGAGGCTTTTGTCAGTCCTATTGCCTTTGATCCTGCTGCTGCTTCCTTCTGCTTGTTCCTCGACCAGGGATTCATAACACTTGATGTAAGCATACCCCCTTCGTTTGCGCAGGTCACCCCAGACTATTTCATTATCGTCCTGACCGATATCTATCATTACAAATCAGATGGAGTAGTGGATGTGGAATTGGCTTATACAATAAAAGATGAGGAAGGCGGTGTAATATCCATCAAGACGCTCACCATTGCAGTGGAGACCCATCTCTCAGATATCCAGAAGATAGAGATGCCTGCTGATATTCCTGCCGGAAGATATATCCTTGTTGTCGAAGCATCAATGCCTGGCCAGAAATCTTTAAAAGCGAGCAAGGATTTCGATATAATTGAGGCAAAATCCGCAGAAGGGATAGATCATAAACGATATGCTGTTTACATGATGTCCCTGATTTCCCTGCTGGCCATAATCACCATATACCTAATATACAAGCTCATCGGGATGGAGGAAAGGAGGAGAAAGAATGCCAAATAAGATTTTTTCAACTGCGGCAAAGATCATAGTCCTACTGACCCTGTTCCTATTAATAATAACCCTCTTCTTCAATTATTTCAGCTTTGAGCTCGCAAAGGAGAATCTCATTGAAACTTACAAGCAGATAAAGCTGGATCAGATGAACGGGATGTCAGCAAGGCTCCAGGGGGTTATCGAGAGGCCTTTGGTAATGCTCCTCACCATATCTAATCTGAACAAAAATGATTATATGGGGCAGCATTTAGATTATGCCTCGCAATTGTTCATGGAAGTCGATTTTTCAAAAGAGATCACCTATGTGGATGAGGGGGGCATAAGCGAATTTGCTTATCCTTATGCAGAAGGTAAGATAGGGATAAACTATTCTGATGAACCTTTTTTCAAAGAATCAAAAGAGCAGACCAATTATTTCATCAGGCAGGCCTATTCACCCATGGGGCAGGAGATATGGATTTCTGTGCCTGTTTTCAAGGACGATAAGAACTGCAGCAATTGCAGATTTGACGGCGTTCTTTTTGCCAGATTGGACCTGGATAAGTTACTAGACACCGTTCTTGGACCAATGAACTCAGGCAAATCGCCGGATTATCTTGTACTTATTGACAACAATGGCAGGATATTGTACCATCTGGACAAGGATCTGCAGGGCAAGAACTTCAGCGATGTGATCGACAAGAACACCTATCCTGAGCTGTGGGGCATTTACAATGAAACCAGCCATAATGATGAAGGCAGCGGAGAATACAGCTACATCACACATAAGAAAGGGAGATATGTCGCAGAAAAGGATCTCAGGAAATTTACAGTCTATACCTCAGTTTATATTGATGGCATGAGGTGGGTATTATGGGATGTATCACCCACAAAAGAGATGGACCAGATTTCCGGCATAGATCAGATAAAGTCAGTTTTATATTTTGACATATTCATGATGTTCATCCTGTTCGCGATACTTATATCTGTAATCATGTTGGCATGGAAGAAGGACCTATAGGAAAAAGTGCAGATAAAGGATAAGCGGCAGATTAATCTTTCTCCAGCCCCTTCATCTCTTCAATGCTCTTCAGCAGCGAAAATTTCGTCTCGAGATGCTTCTCATCTATCTTCTCGATCGCCTTTTTTATCTCCTCTTCCCTCTTTGACCTTTTCTTCTTCCTGAACCCTATCCTGGCAAGCTTCGCATACGCCATAAGCTCGCCTTCTTTCACGACTCTCAGGGGTTTTATGATCCTTATTTCCGGATTGGGGATTTTGCCTTCTGCGGGAGTTTCTTCTCCGAAAAGATCAGTCATGAAGGATAGCACCTCATCGTCCAGTGTCCATAGCATGACAATCTTCGCATCCTTGTTTTTCCCCGGCGATTTCGCAAACTTCAGCGGCATGCCGCTGACCGCTTTTTTCACGAAGAACTTGATTATGGGATCATTCACAACAAGCACATCATCCTTGTTTATCATGCCCTTCTCCCTTATCTCCCTCTTCACCCTGGATTCTATCTGTTCCATGAAGTGCTTCCTGCAGAAATTGTTGTAATAGGCCCTTTGAAGGCATTTCAGGCATTTCATACCATATTAAGACAAAGGGGTGGTTTATATATCTAATGGCATTAAACCCCCTATTGTCCCCGTTTTGTGGCTAATTCTGTTGATTTTTTGACTACTCAAGAATACTAAAAAACGAAAGATTTATATATGAGATACACCACTCAGTAGTAGAAAAGAGAGGTTTGGGGGGAAAATTACATACAAACCGCCTTATCAGCATAATATCATCATGCCTTAGGGCCCATAGGGTTCATGATCACCTCTTTTTCCCCATCAGGGTGTCTTCGGATATTCTGGTGGGGTTTATATTCATCTTTGTGTTTGATTTTATTATTTTCTATGTTACGATTTTAAGTTTTTTGCATCCTCAACAATCCATTCACACAGAGTGGTTTCGTCCATTCGCACCGAGACTAGTATGGGGCGTTCCTCACTGCGTTCGGAAGCCCCATTCCGTGCGATGTTTTAAAAGCACAACTGAGCTGATTTAAAACCCATTGCTTTCCTGTTGTTCTTCAAGCATCTTGAGGTTGAAGGGGGGGGCATCAAGTTATTTATCCGATGGGGGTGGGTCGGTTTTGGAAGAAAAAAGTTATGGCTCTAACTTATCAAAAAATTGCTCACAGGCCTAAACTATTCTTACTGGACTAAAAAGAATATCCGGCTGACAATCCTATCTTCTCCTTCCTCTGCTGAAATCAAACTTGAATTTCTTATGCTGCGGGACAGGCAGCTTTATCTTCTTGGGCCTGTACTCGGCAGACCTTGGCACAGCAAACAATATCATCATTATGGCCCCGAAGACAGCGCCGCCGAGGAAAATAAGGAATATGTCGAATAATTCCTTGTTCACAACGACAGCTTTCGCTCTCGGCTTGAAGTAGATGTCAAGATTGCTCAACTCAAGGCCGTATTCTGAGTATAAAAGCGCAGAATATATGCTTTCGTTCCTCAGGCTCTGCGAATATTCATAATAGCTGTAGCCCACTATCGGGAAAATGCCGCTCTCCTGCTGCTCGATTATGGTCTTTTTTGCGGCATTAAGCTTCATGTCAAGCAACTGCTGCAGGTTTTCCTCCTTGAACCCTATCGTGCTAAGGACTATGCTCACCTCTGCCTTTGCGAGGCTGGCCTTGTGCAGGCAAAGCTCATAATTCTCCTTTTTGTAGTCTTCCTCTGCATTGTTTATGTCCTCTGCCACATTCCTCATGAGGCCAGGGAAGACGAGCTGCATGTATTGGAAATATTCCTCCGCTTCATTTACTTTATTCATGCACGATGCCATAAGGTCATTCTTCTCGATATTGAATTCCTTGCCTTCTTTCCCGAGGAATTTGCTCCATGAGGACGCAGAATACATCCTTTCGATAGCATAAGCAAGATTGCTCAATGCGCTGTCCATCCTCTTGCCTTTGGAATCACCTTCAAGATTCCCTTTAAGGTCTTCGATTGTCATGTTAAGGTAATCAGCGGCATCCATCGCCCTCTCCTTGGAGACAGTATAGGCCTGCAGGTCTGTGATGGTCTTTATATCATAATTGTTCAGGAAATCCACCAGTATTGATATCTCCCTGTCTGTCGTCTCTATCATGTCTGCAACCTGCTTGTCTGTCACATCCTGCAGTTTGAAAAGGAGATAATGGTAATTTACGTTCGCTCCGAAGCAATAGCTTGCAGAAGAATAATATCTTCCGTCGTTATAGGCCTCTCTGCCGAGCCTTGTGAGATTATCTGCCTTTTCGTACAATTCAATGAATTTCCTGTCATTTACGACAGAATCATTCCTGCCTTCCCTGAGGATGGAATCTTTTTCTGAGATCACAAAGCTCCTGTTGCACAATTCGCTTGCGAGAAGGGCCATAGTGTCCTTATAAGAAGGGTCTATCTCCACTTGTTTCCCGTTTTTCCTGAAATCCTTCCCTGTGAACTCATGCAGTGCCTCATCAACATCGCTGACCCTCACCACCTCTATGTTGAGCTGCCTGCCGTAATCGACATAATCTATGCTCTTGTTGTCCTTTTCAAAATAAATCTCTGTCCTGGGTATCAGGACTTTCTTGAATCCCCGTTTTGCAGCAGTTTCTATTTTCTCTTTCACTCCGCCTACAGAGCCGATGAGGTAGCCCGAGTTTATCGTGCCCGTCACGACAGTATTGTTGTCCAGGGGGATCTTTCCCATGAGAGAGATCGTAAGGATGGTTGTTGCAGCGCCGGCGCTCGGCCCGCCTATTATCGTCGAGTCTGCTATGACCGTATAGAAGAAATCAGACCTGCTGCAGTCAACCCTTAGATATCTGCAGGCCATGTCCCTCGCAAACCTTGTCGTGATCTGCGTATCAAGCTTTGAAGCGGGCAGCGTGTCTATGAAAACCCTTCCGTCGCCTTTTTTCACATCCAGCTTAAGGTCGGCCATGCTTCCGACAAGGCCATCAGGGGTATCGGAGACTGCAAGAAGCTTTATTGTCCCGGATTGGGCATAGACCAAGGATGCAAGACTAGCGATGATAAGGACAAAGACCGCACCTATGACCCACTTTTTCATTCTTTTAGGCATTATTACATTCAAGTTTTAAAGCTTTGCGGTTTTGATAGGATATTGTTATTGGCACCATTATGAAGCCGCGGGTGGCAGAATTAACTTTTTTTAATGAGAACGCCGCCATCATGGTGGCAGACGGTCAAAGCCTTCGGCTTTGCCCTACGAACCACCCCGGAGGGGGCGTCCTCCGGTTCGTCTGCGCCATGGCGGCGTTCTCGGCAACCACGAAAAATCTTTGATTTTTCTAGTCGCTCTCTTTCCGCTCGGCAACAACAATGGCGCGCTGAAAGGACAGAATTTGCGAGCATTCATGCAGTTTAAAACCAAATGCGAAGCAAATTTTGGACTTTAGGGCAAGCTTTTCGACTATGTAACTCATCATCTAGGAGAAAAGTTGGCCGTGAGCGCTGCCAATATTGTTGTTGCAGGGGTTAAATTATGATCTATAAGGCTAAACTATCATTCACTGCGCTATAAACTAGACTTCTCCTTATAACAAAACTTCAAAAAATTAGATTCCCTACACGAACCTATGGAACATGTACGTCGTCACATACACCTCAAGGAAAGCAGCCACAACGATCAGCATGCATGCGATCACAAGCAGCATAAGGGCGTCCTTGAACACATTCTTGAAATGGCCGCTGCTCCACTTCTCCCTCAGTATGGCCTTTGAAAGCACGCCCCCTGCAATGGCCGCGATGAGGAAACCCGAGATCTCAGGCACCATATGTATCATGAAAAGCCCCACTATGAGGGATATCTGGCTGACCTTCTGGGCGAGATAATGGCCGACATAGACCACAAAGCTTGCGAATATGCTTGCATTGAGGGTTATGAGGAAGACTGCGCCTGCGCCATAGAAGATGGACAAGATAAAGCATATCAGCATCACCTGGATATTGCTCTTCAGCACTCCCGCAACATTCTCGAGGGAGGGCTGCAATGGGCTCACAAAGAATCTCTCTATGACTTCCTTGCTCAGGCCCTGCTGGTTCTTGAGGAAATCGAGCTGGAACTGGAATATCGAGGCGAACCTGTCCACATCAACTATGTACCCTAGCAGGACATAACCCGCAAAAACGCCCAGGAACAGGAAGATATAGGCTTCAAGGATGTCTTTGTGCTCCTTGAAGAAATGCCTTAGGCCATAAAAACTCTCCCTTCTTTCCTCTATCTCTATCAGTTTTATCAGCGATGGGACAAGCAGGAGCGTTGCGAGGAAAAGCATCGCAATAGACACGTTTCCGAAGAAAAATCTCGCTATGAAATAGCCTATGAAGACATAAATGAAACCGAAGAAAAAAGAAATATAAGGCCTCTTCTCAATCCAGCCTATCTTTATGGATTCAAGCACCATTTGGTCCTGCCTTTACTATGGCTTGTTCCTGTTCTCCATATACTTGTCAATGCCCAAGTGATCCTTCTTCTTGAACAAGCTGAATTTTGGCATCTTTGGCGCGCTGATGCTCGGCATGCTGGGTTCTGGTGCGCCATACTGGTATAAGTAGAGCAGTACGAATGCCACTATCAAAAGCACAAGCATGAGCCACAACAGGCTTGAGTTTATTGAGCTGAGGTTGAGGAAGCCTCCTGCTTTACCTACGCCTGCTGTCTTTTCAGGCTCTCCACAGTCAAGCGCGCAGTTATGGGGGTTCTCATTCTGGTCGCAGCTTCCGTCCCCGCAGGAACCAAATGTAACGACTCCGCTGTTGGAATTTTCATCTCCCTGGGACTGCTCTGGGAGAGATACTATTTCGGTAGGAGTATCTGACTCTGTTATGTCCACACATCTTCCATTCTCGTCTTCGACTTTATTCACGCCGCATCTGCCAAAATCTGATGTGCTGCCTGAACCGCCATTATTAGAACTCGTTGTAGTTGTAGTCGTTGTAGTTGTATTTTCCGCTTGCGTTTCATTGGTAACATTCAGCATTCCAGCTGCACTGAAAGTAAACCCGTTTTCAGGCGTGATTGTTGCTATTACCCCATAAAGAGCTGCAACACCCGGAGCATTAAACATGTGGCTAAATCCTCCATTTTCTATCACAACATCAATTGAAGTATCAGGTAACATCAATGTTATAAAGCCATCATTCGCTATCTCTCCATTGTCATAAGAGACCGTTCCCGATGCAGTTACCTGCTGCCCTGTCTGAGCGGGATTCGGATTCAAGATTAAATTCACAACATACCCATAAGTCAGCCCATAATCTGAATAATTGCTGTTCTGGTTGCCAAAGACATCTTCTGCTGAGACCCTTGCGATATAAGTCCCCAATGGGAAGGTTGAGTTTGTAGGATAAACACCAACATAGCTGTCTGTCCCTGTCACTCTCTGCAGGGTTATGTTTGAGGTTATATTATTGGCATCCTCTATGCTTGCCTGCACTGAAGACTCATCAACTCCGCTTATGTCAGATATTGTTGCGTTGACGATAATATCATTGCCTCTGATGACAGTTCCTACATCATTGAAGGTTATCTCGGGTCCAGTTAAATCTATTATCGTGATGTTCCATGTCTCGCTTGCGCCATTGTTCCCTGCATCATCAATGCATTCGACCCTCCACTGGTATGTCCCCTGTATGAGAGATGCCCTTATTGTGCCGTTAGGCGTGATGCTGTTATTGACGCTTGAGCTGCCTCTTGCAGTCTCATTCACATACAGCGTGCATTCAACTGCATCATCTGTGTTGTCAGATGTATTGAAGACGAATGTGGCGTCTGTTACCGATTCGTTCAGCGGACTCAACAGGTTTATGAGCGGTGCAGTGTTGTCTATTGTTATGAAATAGAAGCCCGTCCCATTATTGCTTGCTATGTCATCTGCCCATATCGTGATGTCATGATCGCCCTCTTCCCACAAAACAGTCTCTATCGCGAATTGGGTCTCATTGACAGACGCATAGGATGATTTATTCAGCGTCAGGTTAACATATTCATAGTTCGGATTGTCTACGCTGAAATTGCTGTACGAGTAGGTCACTCCGTCAAGCCCGAAATTGTCCGTTACAGCGAAATTAAGCGTCACTCCGCTCTTCATCACAAGCCTTGGGGGTGAAGTGAGCAATGCTTCAGGGGCTGTCCTGTCAAGGATATATCTCCTTGTCTCGCTCACATTGTCCCATCCTGCAAGGTCCGTGCATCTAACTGCCCACTCATGCCTTCCTTCTGAGACATTCTGGACAGATATCGTTGCAGTCACATTGTTCAGCGCCGTTACTGTCGTCTCGACATCGCCATCCACCAACAGATCGCATGTCATGTTAGGAGCAAGATTATCTGTTGCTATGAACTGGAAATCGGACTGGCTGTTCATCAGCACGTCATTCGCAGGGGATATCAGGGTCACGATGGGGGCAAGGCCGTCTATTATCAGCTGTCCCGGGATCACTGCTATGGCCCCGCCATTGTTCTCTGAATTGAAGCTGAAGCACACCCTTGTCGAATCCCCATATGCCGACAGGTCCAATATGCTCTCATAAAGATCAGGTGTCGTGTTCGCAAGCACAATATGTTTCGTATCATTCAGCCATGCGCAATCGTCATAATTGAATTTCGTCTCTTTCATCCCTGTCTCATTGTCATAAGCATTTATCCTCACTTCCTGGTCATTCGTGCCTTCCTTCACGAACATGCCGTCGTAAGGGAAAGAATCCGAGAGGACAGGAGGGGTTGTGTCATTTATTATCATGATCTGCACATTATTGTCGACGGTATCGTTATTAAGGTCTTTTGTCGTTATGGTCCATATGGCATTTGTATCTGCATCAACATTGTCTGCCTTTGCTAGTATAAAGAAAGGCTGGCTTGCATTAGAGCTTATTTTTCCATTTGCATATAAAAGCACATCATTTGCAAGGCTCCTTGTCCAATCAGAGGGTATTGTTGAAGCAAGGAGGGTGAAATCCGTATAGGCTATTGAAACTACTTGTATAGAGCTCGATGAATTATCTGCTAATATAACAAATCCAAAGAAAGGGGCATCTTTTGTGTTAGAGATCGTAAGCTGGAAAATCCCTGTATTTGTCTCATATATCTGGGTGGGGGTTATCGAGACAGAGGCAGTATGGTCAGCATAGACACCATAAGCGCAGAAAACCGCTATAAAAACCAGAATAAAACTCAGTACACCTCTTCTCCCCATTTTATACCCTCCTTTTACCCTTTTTTACAGATATGATGTATATATTTGGCTCCCGTATGGGAAAATATACAAATATACTAAATACGGTTTTAGTATATTAATTATACTAGTTTAGGAAAACGTATACTAATGTAGTATTTAAATATTTCGGTTTAAGGCAATAAAAAACCCATTCATTGATATATCCAGCATATCAAGGATTTTGACCTGGCTTATAATATGGCTGTACTAAGATCATATATCGCACTAAGTAAGAATATCAACCATACTAAAACCCCCTAATAAGCCATATGATATACACAGAAAATTTATTGAATCTCACTCAAAACTCTCCCCATCGCTTGCCTCTTCTTCCTCCACTTCAGCCCCTACAGGATCCTTGTTCTCTACCTCTTCAGATGATAAATCCTCTGCCTTGCCTTCAGGGGCCTTCGGCAATAACTCTTCCTTCAGTTTCTCCGTGTGCCTGCATTTGGGGTATTTGGAGCAGCCCAGGAAAGAGCCATAGACGGATTTCCTGACGACCAAAGTGCCGCCCAAAGTATCCTTGCATTTCGGGCAGGGCTTCTCTTCAAGCTTCGCTTTTGCCTCGTCGACTTTCTTTGACGGGCATGCAGGATTTATGCAGATCTCCTGCGGCCTTTTGCCTTTCCTCTGGATTGTTATGAGGGCATGCTTGCATTGCAGGCATTCCTTATTCGATGATTTCACCAGTCCGAAAGCAGGCAATGAGAAGGTGGTCTTGCATTCAGGATAATTGTTGCATGCGATGAACCTCCCGAACTTCCCTCTCCTGACCTCAAGAGTGCCTTCGCAATTCGGGCATTTCCCGATGTAGCTTTCCTTTGCCCTTGATTCTATGTGGGCTTCCAATAATCCCTTGCCGATCTCCTTCTCTTTTGTCTTGAAATTCTTGAGTATCTTTGTCAGGAGCTCTTTTGCCTCTCCGAGGACTTTCTCCCCTTTCTTCTTCTCTTCCCTTATCTGCTCCATCTCAACCTCGAAATGCCTTGTCAGCTCCTCATCGAGTATCTGCGGGCAGTATTTCTCTAATGTCTCGACAGTCTTTATTCCCAGGTCAGTCGCCCTTATGGCTTTATCAATCACATACCCCCTGTTGTAGAGGGCATCGACTATCGAAGCCCTCGTGGCCTTTGTCCCGAGCTCCCTTTTCTCAAGCTCTTTTATTATTGAAGCAGGAGTGTACCTTCTCGGCGGCTGGGTCTCCTTGTCCAGCATCAATATCTTATCGACATGGACCTCTTCACCTTCTTTTACGGGTGGCATCTCTTCCTCTTCAAGCTTCACATGAGGACCATAGAACTCATGCCATCCTCTCTCTATCGTCCTTACGCCTCTTGCGAGGAATATCTCCTTATTGACATCTATGCTTATCTCTACTGCTTCCCTCACAGCAGGATCGCCGAAAGTGGACAGGAATCTCCTCACTATGAGGTCATAAAGCTTCGCCTCTCTTCCGGATATCTCGGTGATCTGGCCCGTAGGATAGATTGAGGGGTGGGCAGGGTCCGATTTTGCCCCCTCATTCGGCTTCAATTCGGATTTTGCAAGCAGCCTTTCAGCAAATCCCTTGTAATAGAACTGGTGGCTTATCTCCTGCAGTATTTTCCTGTATTCTATCGATGGAGGCAGTTTTTGGGAAGATGTTCTCGGGTATGAGATCAATCCTGCGAGATATAGGTTCTGCGCAGTCGCAAGAGTGTCTTTTGGCGACAGCCTGAGGCATTTGTACGCTTCCATCTGCATCGATGTCAGGTCAAAAGGTGTCGGAGGCAATTGCTTGAATATCTTCTTCTCTATCTTCTTAACAAATGCCTTCTGGCCCTTGGTCTTTTCCATGACCTTATCTGCCTTTTTCTTCTCCCAGAACTTGTCCTCTTCATGGATCGCAAGGATATTCCTGTCTTTCGCTTTCCCATGCAGCTCTATCTGCCAGTAAGGCACTGGCTTGAATGCCTTTATCTCCTTCTCCTTGTCGACGATGATCTTCAATGCAGGGCCCTGCACACGCCCGGAACTCAGAACCTTGAACGAGCCGGCAGCCTTCACTGACAGGCTCAATGCCCTGGACAGGTTTATTCCGTAATAATAATCAAGTATATGCCTTGTCTCGCCGGCATTCGCCTGGCCCCAGTCAAGATGCTTTGACGCATTATCATACGCTTTTCTCAGCTCATCCTTCGTCAAAGTCGAGAATTTCATCCTCTTTGCGTCCTTCTTCTTGCACGCATACCTGATTACATTGAGGCCTATGACCTCTCCCTCTATGTCATAATCAGTGGCTATCGTGAATTCTTTGGCATCTGCGGAGAGTTTTTTCAGCGCAGTGATGTATTTGGAAGAGAATGCTGCGGACTTGCTCACCTGGGAAGCCGGCTTCCATTCGACATTGAAGACAGGATAAGTCCATCCTTTCTTTTCGGATTCTGCAAGCGCATAAAGATGGCCTACTGCAGAGCTTACTACTATATCATGGCCCTTATGGTTGATCCTATAGAACGGAACTGCATTTACGGCATCCTTTGTTACCTTGCCGTCTGCGAGCGCATCTGCTATCTTTTTTGCGCTCTGGGGCTTCTCTGTTATGACAAGCTCATAGGCCATGAAAACACTATTTTGGGGAGTTCATATAAAAAAGTTTGGATTTTGGGGTTTTTTGAAAAATCTAGGAATATAGAATTCGACTGAAAAACAGATCTTATAGCTTATGGAAAGTTACAATTTTCACAAGATTCTCAATATAATATTTTTCATCCTTTTTATTTTTCTCCAACAATCCGCTGACATCTTCTTTATATTTTGGCAATATCAATTCAGGGTAAGTCCTGTACAGGAAAGCCAGCTGCCTGGAGAAATTTTCCAATTTTTTATCATCATCTTTGACAAACAATTGCACAGGAAATGACGAGGATTTAAAAACGACATTTTTCATTTTTAAAAACTTCTCAATATCTTCAGCAGAATAAAAATCGCCAAACTCCAATGTAACTGCTTTCCCTTCTGTGATGGTATCTTTGAGTTTATAGGCTTCCCCCCCATAAGAGTCCAATATGATTGCTGCCAGCCCTCCGTTCTTCAATAATCTGTCAGATTGTCCTATAATGAACCCCCATTCTTCCATTGGGAGATGATAGAAGCTCTGGGAGAACATTATCAAATCAAAAATTTCCTGCTGGTCTAGATTATCCTTGAGGAATTGCTGAATCGTGGCATTCTCATGTTTGATGCATCTTATATTGCTTTTTTGCGCCTTTTCTGCGAATTTTTTGTATGCAGGAGCTTCTGGCTCTATAGATAATAATCCAAATTCAGGCACTATTTTGGCAATTTCATTGATCAGAGAAAATGTGAATGTGCCGTCTCCGCAGCCCACATCCAACATCAAAAATTTTTCGTTTTTGTTGAATTTATGCAAAAAAGGGTCTATTGCTGCAATAAGATTGTTTATAGTGGCCTGGGTTTCATCAGAATTCTCCAGATACGAGCCATGTTCAATGTAATTTATCACTTTTTTGCTGCTCATTTTATCCTTAACAGTATAAATCCGCCAACAGCATAATTCGGCTCCCCGTTCCATGCTCCAGCTATGTCTGCTGCTGCCCCAAAGCCAACGCCCTTGTACTCCACACCAAGCCTTATTTTTTGCAGGTCAAAGTTATACTGCTTATCTCCCATATTCAATAATGGTTCCCACTGCGCCAGCAACCTGGTTTTTTTGTTGATAAGGGGGGAGTATTTCAACAGCAGGATTGCCTCTGTATTTGGGTTTTCGCTGAAATTTCTTGTTATCAATGCATAAACTGCCATATCCTTGCCGATATCCTTGAAATACTGCATTCCCAATCTCGGGTCTATCTCTTCTCCTGGTGCATATTGTGTTTCTGCAACAGCATCAAAGCCATGGCCAAGGACATAAACCAAATCCATTAATGTAAATGAATCAACCATATTGTCATGGCCTATGGTTGTCATGTTTCTAAAGAAGAAATTAACCCTTTCTGCTATCCCACCTCCAAGCTTCACATCTATTGTTGTTGAAGTATTGCTCTCTGCATCTACCCCAGATATGACTTCAACAGAACCACCTACTCCTAATGCGGGAATTGGATTTACTAAGGTCATGTAAACTCCAATGGCCGTTGTTCCGATCTCTTTTATCCCGACCTCCCTTATAAGCGCTTTGCCTACATAAGGCATTTTTCTGATTGTTTCATTAAGTTTTTTTCTTATTGACATCTTTTGCACCCACAGCTTCCGCTAAATATGTCCTCTTTTACAATCCTAGAACTACCTTTATGCAAAAATAATAAGCTTATATAAATATATTATCACCTCTGTACAGGGTGTATAATGGAAAGATTTATATAGCAAAAAGACCTCAAATGCAATATGTATAAGAATTTACTGAGGAAAATAGGCCTCACAGACGGAGAGACAAAGGTTTACCTTGCTTTGCTTGAGCACGGCCCATCAACTGTAGGTCCTATAGTGAAAACATCAGGGATTGCCTATTCCAATATCTATGAAGTCCTGCAAAGGCTGGCAGAAAAAGGGATTGTAAGCTACGTGACAAAGCAAAAAACCAAGTACTATCAGGCTTATGATCCTGAAAAATTGATGGAATATGTTGAAAAGCAGCAGAAGAAGATAGAGGAAGAGAAGGCAGAGCTCAAGAAAATACTGCCTGGCCTCAAAAGATTATCTGAAGAGACAGGAGAAAAACTTGAAGCAGAGGTTTTTGTAGGGATGAAAGGGGCATTTTCTGCATTTTCAAAGATGGCCGCTTATTGGGGGGCCGATGATGAATATCTGTGGCTGTACAATCACGAGCCTGAAACCCATGGCCTTACTGAAGTCACAGACACTTTTTTCCTTAAGCTTGAGCCCTTGTACAGGAAGATGGGCCATAGGATTAGGGGAATAAGCCAGCCCGATTACAAAAAAGATTCTAAAACAGCGAAGACACTGGAAAAATTTGCGCAGATAAGATATCTGAACACGCCTCTCCCTGCTAATGTAGATATTGTGAAGGATAGGGTCATGTTCATATCATGGTCGACAAAGCCAGTCGCTTTCCTCATCCACTCAAAAGATATGGCAGACAAATTCAAGCTCTATTTTGAGGGGCTCTGGAAAATCGCAAAGCCATAGGCAAAAAATTTATATACTTCTTGAGCATTTTATTTATTTAATCTAAACAATATATATCCAAAAAGGCATATCAAAAAAACAAGAGGTGGTTCAATGGCAATGATGAGAAAAGTGGGCCATTATTCATTTTTGGTCGGGCTTCTGCTGGCCTTGGTCCTGGCGTTGTTTTCGACGGCACTCAACAGCGATGTGACTTCCATAATGATGCTGGGTTTGGTTATCCTGGGAGTTTTGGTGGGATTCCTGAACATAACGGCGAAAGAGGTCACAGAGTTCCTTGTTGCAGCGATCGCTTTGATAGTGATGGCGTCTATCTCCCAATCATTGGTAGTGATAGACATGTATATAACGGGGCTTGGGACATTGATGCAGTCGACGCTCTCTTTCATCGCTGTTTTTGTCGCACCAGCAGCATTGATCGTTGCAATAAAGGCGATAATAAAGCTCGCTGAGGAGGAATGAATTTATTTTAATTCTTTTTTTATGTTTTTATTATTATTTTAAACAAAACTGATTTTTTTAGTTTCTATATTTTTATTTTAAGTTTTTTGCATCATCTCCCTCAACAGAAAATCTGCGAATTTTATTAGTTGATTTTGTTCCAAAATCAACATTCCGTTCGCCATAAATCATACAACTTCCGGATATGGCTCACTGAGGCACAAATTTACCCTTGCTCAACTTCCCAAAAACAACCGCGCAGTCGCCCAGTCAAATGCAGGAGGGGGACGGGGGGAACCGCGTTCCTCCTCAGATAATGATGATTTGTTTCATACCTAACAACATCACAATATTTTTAAACACCCCTCCTTTACTTCCCTATGCAAAAGAGGCCAAAAATGCCATATGATGTCATAACAATAGGTTCTGCGACAGTAGATGTGTTTGTCAAGACATCAGGCGATGATCTCATAGACATAAAGACCAAGAGATCAGAGGAGATCTTCACCTGCTACCCTCTCGGTTCTAAGATCCTCATCAAAGACCTGCAGTTCATGACAGGCGGCGGAGGCACCAACACTGCGGTGAGCTTCGCAAGGCTCGGGCTGAAGACAGCTTATCTCGGGAACATCGGAGATGATGCTAACGGGAAGAGGATAATCGGGGAATTAAAGAAGGAGAAAGCTGATTTTATAGGCACGATAGGCAGGGAAAAGACAAACTATTCTGTCGTCCTTGACAGCATAGGCCATGACCGCACAATACTTGTTTACAGGGATGCGAGCGAAAATCTCGATTTCAAGAGGCTCAATAAGGCAAAACTCAGGGCGAAATGGTATTATTTCTCATCGATGACCGGAAAATCTTTTGATGCTGCAGTGAGGCTCATGGATTTTGCGCAGAAGAACGGCATAAAAGTCGCATTCAACCCGAGCACATACCAGGTGAAGGACGGGAAAGCGAAGCTTAAGCCATTGCTCGACAGGGTCGATCTTCTCGTATTCAACAGGGAAGAGGCAGCCATATTGCTCGGAAAAAGCGGGGCAGAAAGGATAGATAAGCTCATGGAAGGCGTCAGGCAGCTGGGCCCGAAGATTGTAGTGATAACAGACGGCCCGAAAGGCGCTTATTGCTCTGACGGCATAGACCTGTACACGATCCTCCCGCGGAAAGTCAAGGTCGTCGAGACAACAGGGGCTGGCGACGCTTTCGCATCAAGCTTTGTCGCAGGGTTGGCAAAAGGATATGACTTGGGGTTTGCGATGGAGCTGGGGCTTACGAATGCCGAATCAGTCATACAGCATTACGGCGCAAAGAACATACTCCTGAGATGGAATGAAGCGATGAGGGAGATGAAGAAGTGCCCTAAGGCGAAGAAGACAAAGCTTTAAATAATACTTCTTGTTCTTCTGAAAAAAGTATTGCAGTGATCTTATGAAGGGATATGACAGGAGATTCGGCATGGAGCCAAAGGAACATGGCGCGAATGATGACAACGGCCTTAAGATGCTCATAATCGGGCTTGTCATACTCGCAATCGTTTTGGCTCTGGTGTAGAAAACTAAAAGAAGACTAAAAAGAGGGAGAAGATCCAGAAACTCTTTCTGATAAGGGGACTTGCGGCATTTTTCCCGGGATTATTATGGGTGAAGTTGTTACTTTTTCATCAATGCCATCTTCATCTGTCATCACAAGAGACTCAGGCAGTGCGATTGCATAATTCCTAGCCCAATTCCTCTCAAACCTCTTTAATCCTATGCTATATACATTCCACGGGAGGGTGATTTGAGGTTCTCCTGCAATGCTTTTGTAAAGCTCATTTGCAGGGTTCGTCTTCTTGGCTCTCCAGAATAGCTTAGGATTATAATTCTTGACCTCATCCCATAAAGTAGAGAAAACGCCATTCCCCCTGTGTTCCTCAGCGACAATCATCTTGTCTGCATAATTCAATCCCGGCGAATAAGGGTTATGCGGGTCAACGATGACAATTGCGCCTTTATACGGCCCTTCCTTGATGTCCTCTTTTTGATTCACGGCAACAAAGAAGGCGACAGGGTCTATATTGTTGAAATATCCTTCAACAAGCCTCTTCCCAAACCCCCTCTCAATCAGCTCTTTCAATGCTATCTGATTGATATCATCCAATGATTTTGCAACGACAATCTCCATTAATCTCCATCCTCCAAAACAAGGAAGAACAGATTCCGGTTTCATATATAAATCCGATGCCCCATACTGAACAAAATAAACAAAAATGTCTGAAACAAAACATTTTTATAATGGAAGCCGCAGACTCAGCGGATGAGCATAACAAAGGAAGTGGAGAATTATATAATGCAGAACAGGACAGTGAGGGCCGGCCTGAAGCAGGGCATAATAAACTACTCTTCGCTCTCGAGGAGACTGATAAAGGAGATCGGCCTGAAGAAGAAAGACTTCGACGCTGTGCTGATTGCGTGCAGGAGGCTCGAGAGGAAGCTCAAGGCGGACATATCCACTGAGAGGAAGATCGAGGAGATCCTGAGCAACAGCAAGCTTGAGATAAAGACAGGGATTGTGGTCTTCATAATAGAGAAAGGGACGTATTTCGACTATCTGCTGGACATAGAGAAGAAGGTCAAGAAGCAGAAGCAGGTTTTCCAGGTGATAGAGGGCACCGGCACAATAACCATCATCACTACAAATGATTTCTCAGAAGAGCTTAGGGGGCTATTCAAGAATGATCTGATAAGGGAGAACAAGGGCCTAGCTGAGATAACCATAAAGACATCGAATGCGATAGAGAGGACGCCAGGAGTCCTGTCATATCTCTACTCCCTGTTCGGAGACCACAGCATAAACATCTTCGAGACCATGAGCACATGGACTGACACTTTGTTTGTGATAGATGAGAATGACCTTGAGAAGGCAGTGAGGATATTGAGGTTCAGGTGAATAATCCTCTTCATCCGCTTATATTATCCTACATTTAATCCTATAATCATCATTAATTTATTTCTTTTCAATATAGCAAACTATATAAATAACCTTTGCTTAACTATGCAATAGGTGGGCGGATGGTTAGAGGAAGACCTGTTAAATCTCAGATAAGACAGAACATAGTCGAGATAATTTACTTTCTGGGCCCGTCTTCTGGCTACGACCTATACAAGATATACCGGGCAATCTATCCTAAAGTCACATTAAGGTCGATCTATTATCACCTGAAGAAAGGCATACAGACAAATGAGTTCAAGGTCGACAAGATAGAGAAGGTGAAAGGCGATTACAGCTGGGGCCCTGAGGCAGAGAAGACATATTATGGGCTTGGTCCGAGCGCAAAGCCGAGCATAGACAAGAATGTCAAGGAATACCTTGACAATATGAAGAAATGACCATATCGGGTATCGCTTATTTGGTAAATTTTAAATACTCAGGCTGAATACAACCGGTAATAAAACAGGAAAGTGCGGTAAAAAAAGAGGTAGAGGGAATGGTTGAAGAGAAACTGCTAGACTATGTCAGGAATGCATTCCAGAAAGGGTTTTCTATAGAAGATATAACTAAACTGCTTAAAAGATACAGCTATAGCCAGAGGGATATTGACGAGGCCCTGTGGGTCGTCAGCAGGGAGATGAGGGACCACGAAGAGAAGAAAGAGGAGATAAAACAGAAGAAGAGCGATAAGAAAAAAAAACCGGAAAAACTTCTTGAAATGCCTTCCTTGCCTTCATTCGAACAGATTCCTGAGATGTCAGAACAGGCAAAACTCCAGAAATTCGAGCCCATACCTGAGATAGAGTTCAAGGCCCAGGAGAAGATAGAGCAGAAATTCTTCCCTGAGAAAGGGAAGAAGAAGCACATCCTTGTCATAATCCTTGAGATTATCGGAGGCATATTGCTGTTCGCTGCTGTCGGCGTCCTGATGTACATGTACCTTTGGCCTGTGCTGCTGAATGTGAGATAAATCTGATTTATTATAATGATATTACAATTAATGAGAAACAATGATCTTTTTCTTCGGTGCCTTCTCTGTCTCCTGCACAAGCAGCGCATCATACACCTTTATCAGCTTTCTGACAGCATCATTTTCCATGTTCAATCTGTAAAGCTTTGCCTTTCCTATGATCCTTGTATGCTTCACTATCTTCAGTTTTTCAAGATTGCCCCAGATTCGGTGCAGCGTTGTCCAACCAATACCCGAGTTTTCTGCTATGTCTGTAAGGCTATAATCTAAGTTTCTGCCTTCTATCAGGAAATCAAGCACCCTTATGACTGGTGAGTCTCCAAATGCCTCTCTGAATATTGTTGTTTCTTCCATAAGCAAGAAGGTAATCACAGCAAGTATATAAAACTTTCTATTTTGGTATGATATTATACCAAAAAGTTAATTTTTGTAAATCTTCCGAAATATCCGGAAAATCTCCAGAAAAAGCTCAGAAAGGCTTATTAAGAATCTTGATTTCAAATTATTCATGGAAAAAAGGGCAATCCAGGAAAAGATACTGAGAAAGCTCATGGCAATGAAGCCACCTAAGTGGGGCAATTCGCACACAGAGGAAAGGAATCTTGCTAGAGGACTGCCATCTCATCTTGCCGGGGCGAAGGTTACAAAAGAAGCCATAAAGGAACTGCATAAACTTGGCTTTTTGCTCTCAAAAAGATCAACAGGTGAAATTCACGTTTCGCTTAATCCCGAAAAGATGAAGGAGATTTTTGAGTTTTTGGGGCTGAAATAGGAATAATCAAAAAATAATCAATCTATCTAAACTTCCTCTGCAATATCTTCTTCAGGAATCCCATCAATGCATAAGCTTCTCTCCTTGTCATGAAGCTCTTACCGACCATCTTCTTCCAGACCTTCCTCTGGGTGTCCTTCCTCTCTTTTGTCTCGAAGATCATGCTGTCAAGCACATTGTCCACCATCTTCGCAATCTGCTTCTTCTCCTTGTTTGTTATAGGCCATATCTCCTTTGTCACCTTCTTCCTGCCCTTCCTCGCATAGATCTCATAGAGTATTATCGCAGCAGAATGGCTCAGGTTCAAAGCAGGATAATCCTTTGAAGAAGGCACAGTGATCATGAAATCACATCCATCTATCTCCTTATTGGTAAGCCCGAATGATTCATTGCCGAACAATAATGCGAATTTCGTCTTTCCTTTGATCTCATCAAGCTTTTCTGCGAACTGTTCCGGCGAGATCGGGCATCTGGGGATATTGTAATCCGTGCTTATCTTCGATGTTGTCCCGACAATATAATCAAACCTTTCCAAAACCTCATTGAATGCCATCTTCTTCGCTTTTTTCAGGATATCCTTCGCATGCGAAGCCCTGTCCATCGCCTCTTTTGAAATGTGATCGCATCTCGGATTGACAAGTATGAGCTCTTTGAAGTCAAAATTCTTCATCGCCCTTGCTATTGCGCCTATATTGCCGGGCGTTATCGGGCTTATAAGGACTATTGATATCATATCCTTATGGGCTTACTAAGGGCTATATAAAATTTTTCAATAAAACACCCATTCAAACAGAAAACTATAAAAACAGCCCCCCCCAATCCGGCTAATGAATGAAAATAAAGCTGGGTGAAAATGTAAAGATAGATGTATGGGCTCTGTTGCTGATAATCGCAGTGGTCTTCCTGTTGATCTATTTCAGGTTCTTCAATACGGCTCCTGATTCAGGGCCGAGCAGGGAGACAGTGAAATGCATAGCATCAAAATCAACAATCTACATCTCTACAGGATGCCATGCGTGCGCTGCCCAGGAGAAGTTGTTCGGAAAGAATTTCATGTTCCTTAATATAGTGGACTGCCTTATCGAAGGCCAGAAATGCTCGCAGCAGAATGTGACAAGCGTCCCGACATGGTTCATCAACGGGGAAAGGCATATCGGGGTCCAGGAGATAGATGTTTTATTGAGCCTGACAGGTTGTTCTTAAGGAAAAAGAATTAAATTACATAAATAAACTTCATATCAAAAGAATAAATCATATCAAAAAAAGTGGAAAATGGCAGCTGACCTTACAATAGGGAAGATAACCGCATTGGCTGCAGCCGATGCTGTCAATCCATGCGCAATAGCCGTGCTCACTCTGATACTCATAGCGATGCTCGCGTCAGACCCGAAGAAGAGATACAGGATCCTGCTCGGCGGATTCTCATTCACGTTTGCAGTCTATCTGCTATATCTGGGATATGGTTTTGTTTTCATCGGGGCCTTCAAGACATTCGTGCATAACATAGCATCAATAAGGGTCTATTTCTCGCAGGCGCTTGCTGTTGTCGCGATAGTGCTGGGGCTGCTCAATCTTAAGGATTTCATAAGCTACAAGCCAGGAAGCGTAGGCACTGAGATGCCGCTGTTCATGAGGCCCAAGGTAAAAAGGATGATATCACATGCGACTTCGCCTTGGGGGGCTTTCATCGCCGGGATCTTTGTCACAGTATTCCTACTTCCATGCACGATAGGCCCTTATATAATCGCTTCAGGAATATTGTCTTACCTTGATCTCTTCAAGACAATACCCTGGCTGCTGTATTACAACCTCATATTTGTAGCACCCATGATAGCGATAACGATAATCGTCTATGTGGGCTATTCTACTGTGGATAGGGTTTCAGGATGGAAAGACAAGCATATAAGGGGCCTGCATCTGATCGCAAGCATATTGCTCCTGCTGATGGGGATAGCCATGCTGATGGGCTGGATTTGAACTGCTGCTGGCCTTACCAATAACTATATTCTTATTGAAAATGGCGTAAGCCATTTTCTGGCGGTTTAAAGAAAATCCCGACTAAAGTCGAGATTTTCAGACTTGCGAACAAGTTCGCAAGTAATACCTCACACTTCAGTGCGATTGCGCCATGATCAAAAATGCAAAGCATTTTTGGCACGCCAGAAATCTTTGATTTCTGAGCGTTTTCAAGACTAAAAACTCGCTATCAATGCGAGGAGCGTAATACTCCGGCCTAAAGGCAGGAGATAGTCACCGAGCGAAGCGGGCGTGACTATGAAAATCGCAATTTTCCGTAGTCAAAAACAAAGTTTTTGAGTATGAAAATCCGCAGATTTTCAGTAGCTCCGAGCGCGAGTTTTTATTATAAAAAAATTTGGAAAAGAATTAGAAAATAATCAGACATCTATCTCTTGTGCAGTCTTCAATGGTTCCTGTCCGAACTTCGGCCCATTGGCCAACCTGTCTCTCTTTTTGTCCGCAAACCTGTGTGCCAGGTGCAATGGCTCAGGCAGCTTGTGCGGCTGGACGATCATCTTCTGTATCATCTCGACAGCAGTCTTCAGGCTGATCCTGTGGCCAGGAGACACATACAGAGGCTTTGCGAATTCCCTTGTTCTCACCTCTATCGCCCTTATCTCCTTGTCAACTTCGATCCTGCCGTCCATTGATTGCCCCATCATGAGCGTTTTTGCAACGCCTATCGTAGGGATGTCAAGGACTATGCCTAATTGCGAGGCCATGCCTATCCTTCTCGGATGGAGTATGCCGTTGCCGTCGACAACGAGTATCTCCGGCCTTTGTTTCAGCTTGTTGAAAGCCTCTATTATGACATGGGCTTCCCTGTAGAAGAGGTATCCCGGGATGTACGGCATCCTGCATTCAGCAACAGCATTCGCAGAATCAACAACCTTGAGGTTCTTGTCAAGCACGACTATCGTCGATACTATCTTGCCATCATTTGTATAAGCCTGGTCGCAGCCACCTATGAGGCTGATCTCCTCAAAAGAGTCAGTCGTGATGACTTTCCCTGCGAGTTTCACCTGTTCGAGCTTAAGATGCATTCTATTCATGTTTGCAATTCTCCATGCTAAGTTCATGTACTTTTGCATTGTTGCCAATCTCCATGCTAGGATCATACCTTTTTACATTATTCCTGCCTGAACCTTTGGCCACATATAACGCTGCATCTATGCGCCTCATCATCTCCATGAATATATCATTCGGGCGTATCTCCTTTGCATTGGAAATCCTTTCAAAATCAGTGGAATATCTGAATGCAGAAGGGTCTTTGAATTCATTAGGATCGAATGTTAAATAACCTATGCTTGTGGTGATTTTCTTGCTGTCATATCCTGGCTGGATGCAGTCAGGCGAGGTCATCATGCCATATCCGTTCTTTTCCGGGTTGAGGGGATTGTATTCATCGAATACTGTAGATTCGACATTTTTTCTTACCCTGTCAACTATGCTGTGCGCTTTTTCTTTTGGCACCCCATGTATAAGGTATACGAACTCTTCGCCGCCCTGCCTGCCGCCTTCATTCTCATAATTATCATTTCCATGCCTTTCACCAATGTCCCCTTCCCTTACTGATCTGCTTAATACCCTTGCAACAGTCTTTAATGCCTCGTCACCTGCGGGGATATGGCCGAAAGTATCATTATACTCGCCAAAATGATCTATGTCCGACATTAATATAAGAAATCCTTCCCCTGTCCTCATTGCCCTTGCAATCTCCTCTATCGCCCTTTTTTTAAAGAATTCCTTGCGATACAACTTTGTTAAGTCGTCTATTGTTATGAGCTTGTCAACTTTGTCTGCCAGCTCATCCCTTATCTTGCTTAATCTATTCTCTTCATTTTTCAATGCGCTGATTATGTTCTTGTACTCATCTATCTTTGTGATAAGCCTTCTTGGATTTTCTAGAGCATCCTGCATTTCTATCATCTTATCCAGGGAATATGTCTCGGCAATCAAATCATCTTCTTTCTTCTTGCTGAGCCTTAGATGGTTCCTGTCGATCATCAGACCGAACAACCCTATACGCTCAATCAAAGGGTTTATCTGCTCCCTCCTGTTTTGGTAATGGGCGTGTAAATTAGAAATATTCTTAGTCTTGATATATCTCAATATCTCCTTGTCCATCTCAGACATTTTGGCAAGGGAGTCCCTATCTTTATCAGATATCCCTTCAAAAGATTTAATGAAGTACTCAATTGCTTTTTTGATAATTTCCGCCATATTCCAACCCTTTTTCTTTTTTCACCCTTTCCAAACCATCTCTTTTGCTCGGTAAGCAATATATGGGACAACTAATATATAAATCTTTCCTTTTTTTAACTACTAATCAGTAGCTATAATGGCTCAGCTTAAAACCACAGAAAACTGGGGTTATAAGAGGTTTGGAGTATGTTGATATCCCAAACAAGATAAGGCAATAACCACCAAATGCTCCCTCTTCTCCGGCCCGTTGCAGGAAGGGGCAGGGGGAAACGTAGTTTCCCCACCGATATTGTTGTTAATTGTTTTTAGTAATCAGCATATCTAGGCGCCAATATTGTTGTTGCTGAGCGAAAAGAATGCAATAAGTAACATCAAATGTCCCAGAATGAATATGAAAGGCTCCCTATTATGAAAAGGGTTTCGTTGGGGGTGGTTGAGAAAACAGAACCATATAGGGAGCCTTTGAATGTGATGCCCCATAGTCCTGCTATATCCTGGGCTTCTTATGGACCTCCTGGCTCCACATGATGCCTATCTTCGTGAGAGCCCTGTTGAATTTGTCCGATATCTTGTATCTCTTCTGGTAAAGATCATAATCGATCATGCCCATGGCCTTCATCGGCGTGAGTATCCTGTCGTAAAACTGCCTCTTGTTGTATGAGATCTTCAGCTTTTTCCTCGTGATCCTGCCCATCGGGCCCGGCTCATCGACCTCGATGATAGTCCCCTCATGGAGGTTATTCGCGAACAATGACATCTCTGTCTTGCCCATCTCTCCGCCGTGGGATTTCAGCTCATCGATGAGGAGCTTTCCGACGACTGCCTGCTGCTCTGTGGCGAATACTACTTCATAGACATTTTCCGGCAGATTGTATTGATCGAAGAGTACGACCATAATACCGGTATAATGATAGACTAGTATATAAATGTTACTATTATGAGGATTAGTATAGGGATGTGTATACTAATCATAAAAGGGATTTTAGTTACTACTAAAAAGAGATGAAAATAGAAAGATTTAAAATCTGCGAATTCTTGCGCTGACGGGCTGATTCCTGCGAATTCTGGCATCTGAGAGAGTTGCTAAACGGGAGGTCGTAAAGAATGGCAGGAATTCGCAAAAGTGTTTTTGAAGAGCTGGAAAAGGTCAGAGGGCTGGTAAAGATGCACTTCCCTGATCTGAGTGTTCAGGAAATGTGTCCTTTGCTGAGCAGACTGGCAACATACCACTACAACAAAAGAAAGGGGATGATTGTTGGAAAAGAAAGAGAGCTATACAATGCCCTGATAGAGAATTCCTACAATCCGTTTACTGTCTATCGCTGGGCTTTATTAGAGAGAGTTCCTGAAGAGATAAAGTTTCAGCTCAGAAACCATTACCTGAGCCAGAAGAAGGCCATCAAGCTGTTCTTTGAGAGAAGGCATGAGACAGAGACAGGCCTTCAGATTGACATAAAACAGCTTGGCTTAAGGCTGATTAAGGAGATGTGAAAATGGTCAATATAAGGAAGATAAAAGAAAAAGGCAGGAAACTGCCGAATGTGCTGAACAAGAAACAGCTATTGGAGCTGTTCAATTGCATTAAGGAAACAGATATATTCATCGCTTGTTTATTGGCATTATGCTGCGGCTTGAGGATAAGTGAGGCTTGCAGCCTGAAAAAGCAGGACATTGACTTTGAGAGCGAGAGGATTAAGATTGTGCAAGGCAAGGGAAGCAAGGACAGATATGTGATGCTTCCAGAGAAGCTAAAGCCAATACTGGAGAAATGGTTCAGGATCAATGGTTCTGAGTATGTAATCCCTGCTGTGTTTAAAGGATGGATGGCAGAAGGGCAGTTATCAAACAAGTTCAGGAAATGCCTGGAAGAAGCAGGCCTGCTGATTGAGACAGAAAAAACTGTTTGTGGACAGCAGAGGCACGCTTACAGCTTCCATACTTTGAGGCATACTTTTGCCACCTTTCTCTTGGAGAAAGGTGTTGATCTGTATTATGTGCAGAGGGCATTAGGCCATTCTGACATCCACACAACGCAGATATATGCCCATATAAGCAACAAGGATTTGCAGAACAAGATCAATACTGCTTTTGGCCACAAGAAGAAGGAAAGCTTCCATCTGGTGAATGATCCTATCCAGCTGTTGCAGCTGAAGTATGCAAATGGGGACATCTCGCTGGAAGAGTATAAGGATAAGATGGAAGTGTTAGAAAGGGTATATTGAAGGCAAGGAGCTAAAGATATTCAATAAACATCCATTTCTGACCATAATAAATATATAGGGGGTCTACTAAGTGTATAATATGGATATCAAAATTAGAAAAAGAGAAGGCCCAAGACAAATAACTAATCCCACTATAAAGAAAGGGTTACTTAAAGCTATGATAAAATCATTGGAAGAGCATGAAGCCTGCAAGAAGGATATTAAAAAGCTTTTATATCGCTACTATAAATATTATCCTAGTGATTTTGTGGAAGGTATAGCATGGACAAAACAAATTCTTTCCGAAGAGGATATAGACACTTTTGTTAAGCAGGGAGTATTAGTAAAATCAAAAGATGGTAACATGATAAAACTTGGGCCAACTGGTTTGAGTTTAATAAGCATGTGGAATAATGAAAGATTAACAAAATGGGTTATAGTATTAACAATCACAACTATCTTGGTGGGCATTATATCCCTAATATTGCAGATTATATGTTAATACCATTTATTTACTCCTATCTATTTTAATCTCATAATCATTCTGTTCAAGATGATCTCTTACTTCCTTACTAAATATGCGTATATTCTTTTTCTGATAATCTTTAACGTCTTTGTAGCCTTGGAGTTTAACAAGAATCTCTAAAAAAAACATACGATATTCTTTCAGTTTTCTTATCTTTTCTTCGTGTTTTTTTGTTGTCTTTATTTGTTTTTTTGATTCTTCTACTTCATCTATTAATCTAATAACCATTTTTCTTAATATACTAACAGTCGCCTCGGGAGCCTCACTTGCCATTTTTTTAAGAATTGTTTTTAATTTATTTGGGGACTTATCTGCTGCTTTTTTTAGATTTATCTCTAATCTTTTAAACTGTTTGTCTACCATCCCTTGAGTTATCTCTTTTGGGGTCATTTTATTTATCTTATTCCAAAAAAGCTTTTAATCTTATCCCATAAAGTAGGCTGTTTATATTCAATTGCCTGTTTTAGCCTCTCATTGGGGTCATATTTACCTTCTATAAATCTACGTAGAAGTTCTTTACTATTTCTTAAAATCATTTTATTTAGTGCTTGTCTTCTTTTTAGTAATCTTTTTTGCATGAAATCATATTCTCTTAAAATCTTTCCTCCTTTGAGTAAAGTAATCCTCATAACAATCTGTTTAAATTCCGGAGCAGGCTTATTTCTGATATAAGTTTTGATAGAATCAAACTCACTTTGATTTAATTTCATGGCTAATGTAGAATGGTACTTAAATCTATCCTTCTCTTTTTTCTTGTCTTGGGATTGAAGTTTGCAATAAGGTCTTAAAGCTTCTACAAGATTTATCCTAAACTCGTTGAGTTTATCAGTAGCTCCAATATCCACAAACACAACCCTATTATTGTCAAATGTTCCAAACCCTTCACCTTTAAATTTCATAACTTTTGTTTGGGAACATACTCTTGCAAAATCAGATATGAGTCTTCCCTCATTATTTGTAATAATGGGGCCAACCAGAGTTATATGGGGGATATGTTTTCTTTTTCCAACTCCAAACCTCCTGTTTATCTCATAAATCATACCTTTAAGATAAGTTCTTATTCGCTTAGATTGAAATCTAAATTCTATTAAATAGTTGCCCATTTTAATGTCTTTTTACCCTCCTTGATTTTTGCATTAAATGCTTCCAGACTTTGGGTGGCAGATCATTATAATATAGTTCACGGTTACATTTACTACAATACCAGTGACACCACTTCTTATCATATACTGCATGATGTTTATGTTTGCGGAATATTCTTCTAATTGTGTTTATTAAAGAATAGGTTATTTTTGTCATTTTTTGATATACCTCTCAAATTCTTGTATTATTTCTTCTTTTGTTTTATTTCCATCAATAATTATATCTGCCCTCTTTCTCTGTATCTCTTCATATCTCTTAGATTCAGGTATCACCTTATTCATGGTATAATCTATATGTTTACTTGTGCCGTCTCTTTTTGTTCTTCTATATATGATATTGGCATCAGAAACATCAACCCATATCTTCTTGTCAAATAGTTTAGATAGTTCTTCATCAGCAAAAAGAAGGTAACCTTCAACAATAATGACTTTAGGGGGTATTACTTCCCTATCAAAAACTTCTGTCCATCTGTGACTAGGTATATGTGTTGATTCTCCATTTCTTAGTTTTTTGATAGAATAAATCAATCTATCTATTCTTAAAGATTCAGGACTTTCCCAATTATCTGCTTTTACCTTGAAGAATTTATCTTGATTTATATTCAGAAATTCGCCTTTATACTTCTCTTCTAGCGCTTTAACGACAGTAGACTTGCCTGAACAACTTCTACCACATACCCCTATTATAATTGGTTTTACTTTCTTTTGTTGATTAAACATATCATTTCATCTCGTATTTCTTTACGACATTTTTACCTTCAAGAATTTTCTTCCTTATCTTCTGGCGCCCCCAATGACCCTTTGCTCCTCTTGTTCTCAAAGTATCATGACTTGAGTTTATCGCCAACCTATACATTTGGTTTTTATTAGGTTCTTTACCTGGATGATTCATTTTCCATTGAGATAATCTTCTATGGAAGTCTTTATGTGCTTGTGTCTCTATTCGAGTGGGTAGATAATCTGGATTTATTCCTTTAAATCTCTTTTGAGACCCAGATCTTCTAAATCTTCTTATAAACTTTCTTCTTTGAGGTATTGTTCTATATACATTCTTTTTGTGTTTTCTGAGGATAGTTTTTATTCTTGACCATCCCCAGGTTAATAATAAAGATAACAAAATTGTTTTCACCGAGAAAGCACTAATTACAGAAATTAGTATAACTAAGACAACAAAAAGAAGCCAATATCTTTCCCAAAACCATCTCTGAAAAATTCTCATTTTGATAATTATTCTTCAAATAATTCTTTTGGTTTATAGGATTGCTGTGGCCCTTGATTTACCTGGTTGCCCATAGTTAGATAGTCTAACAACTTAAACCCATGAACCTTTGCTACTACATTTCTAGGAAATTTTTGTACTCTCTCATTATAGTCCTGAGCCACCCTATTATATCCTAATCTAAACTCTCTTAATCTTGATTCCATCCTTGAAACATTGCCATGCCCTAGGATGCTCTGATGTAAAGCATCTGCTTTTAATTGAGGATATTTTTCAAAAACTGCCTGAATCCTTAAAAAGCTGTTATCAATCTCTTGAACTGTCTGAACTTTCTCATTCAGAGAAGCATCTTTTGTCCAGCGACTTCTTGCTTCAATTACCTCTTTAAGCGCTTTATATTCATGAATATCATATTTCTTAACAATCTGAGCAAGTGCAGGGAGCATATCAATCCTTTGTTGCATCACAACATCAATATCTGCGAATTTTCTCTCTGCCCTGGTTCTCCAGTATACAAATTTGTTGTATATAACAACCCAATTCTTAATTAAAATATACAATATAACTGCTACAAAGACTGATGCTCCGATCCAGACTATTGTTGAAATTTCCATTTTTTACCTCCTCAGACTGAATAATAATCTTTTTCTTTGACATTTTTCGGTTTTATATCGACCTTAAAGTACTGCACAATCTGTTTAATTGCTTCTTGTTTAGTTTTGAGATTATTCATTAGTTTGTACACTTCAACTATTTTATCTTCATCGTCAGATAAGTCAATTAGTATTTTTACCATTTATAACACCCTATTACATGGTATAATACTAGGTTATATATAAAGTTTTTGGTTTTTATGGACAAATATTTATAAATAAAGATATCCCAAATAGGGGATTGGGTGGTTATATGGTGCGTTTTGATAAAAAACAAGAGATTAAAGAGACGATTGAAAGAGCAGATCCAAAAAGGTTTGCAAAGGAAATTCTTAAACAACCAGAACGCTTTGCTTTTTTGATTGATATTTTTAATGAATTACCTGTTAAACTAACAAAATGCTTTCAATCTTATTTAAAGTCGAGGAGGACCACACAATATGTTGAAGTTGAAATTATCGGATTCATAATATCTGACTTTTGTTTTCCTGGGGATATATTTATAAGAACTAATAGATACCCAAAACTAAATGATTTTGTTGAAATACTATATGGAGGTAATACTGGATATCACGAAAGCATATCTACTGTCACTCAAATTAATTTAAAAAAGGGGACAATTAATCTCCAAGGGGCAGTTCATAAAGATCATAAAGATACGACGAATATATCCAACATAACTGAAGTTGTAGATAAGATAATAGTTTTTGGAACGCCAGAATGGAAAAATATGCTTAAAACTTTAAATATTGATTTTGATAAAAAAAGAATTATATATTATCTTGAATGTAATATTGAACATCTAAATAAGGTTAAAGATTTTCACAGAAGAAAGGAAAATCTTGATAAATTAAAGCAAAGATTAAAAGAAGTGAAAATCTATAAAGATTAAGAATTTATATAATTTTATTCTTTCCGGCCATAAATGGATTAAACTGAGGGCATTATATACCAAATTAACACAAAATTATAAAAGAAAGCCGAGGGGTATGCCCGATTATTATTTTAATCTCTTATTCTTAATAGTCTCGTGAATACTACGTAGATGAATATCCCCACCGAGTATCCTATCCGTAAGACTATACATACAATTATCCCCCCTTCTTGCCTTTATTGAATAACCTAATACTTTTTTGTATATCTCAGCATATTCAGCACCATCCCAAATTGCATAAGGCAGATTATCTAAATCAGTCTCTTTTATCTCCTTCAATAATTGTTTATCGCCATCTAAGTATAATCTTCTTATAAGAACTTTTAATTTCTCACCTTTTATCCAATCCTTAAATCCCTCTCTTGTATAATAATAAATATTTATGATAGTAATAACAAATATAAATCCCATCCCCAAAAGACCATTTTCGCTTGGTTCTTTTAAATACCAAACTATGCTTCCTACCCATAAGAAACCCATACTTACTAACAATATTTTGGGCATTTCAGATATGAGTGTGATCATCTCTTTGACTGCCTTAAAGATGCCCATACATATAAGAAAGCAGAACTCACTATATAAAATTAACTCAGAAGAACTTTCTCTTTCCCAAGTCTTAATATTTTTGTTCTTAACATATTACCTCTCTTCCTTATAAAACCACACCAGCACAGGCAAGACCCCCTTCCTAGTTATCTCCCCTATCCTTTCCTTGAACCTCTCCTTGTTTAGATAAAGCTCCATCTGATACGTGGCCTTGCCTATCCTGCTATTAAATGGGGGCTTAAGCGCACCAATCAGGCCTATATTACCCGTCCATTTTGAACCTCGAAAAGCCTGTTTTCGAGGTTTTAACGGCTTCTCGCCTAAATCCTTTCGGTGCATTTGGGTGCAGTCAGCTCCAAGACCTTCTCCTTTGCCCTTTTTGGAGATAGACAGAAGCTTTTCTTGCCATCAACCAAATGCACATATTTACCCATGACCTTCCTTGAGCAGACAAAAATCCACTGGCTGAAGTTCCTTTCCAGCCATGGGATTTTTGCTGCTAACTGCTCAATCTTATTGGTTCCTGTCTCAATCTCAAGCCCCAATTTGTAATCCTTGCAGATATAAGCCACATCAGCCCTCTTGTCTCCCAAGCCGTACTCTATCTTTGAATTGGGGCGAAGCTCTGCAAAGAGATGTTTTGCAGTGAAATGATAAGAGCTTTCTTTCTTATTGTTCTTTATGTAAAACCCGCCAATGCACAGATGGCCGTCAAGCTCAATTCCTCTGTAATGCTTAAAGCCCTGCGATATTGCTCTTAATCTTTCATCCTCGCTTAAATCCTTGACACGATAGAATGATTTCTCCAGCTTTTTGCCATGCCGTTCTATGATTGGCTTTTTTATTTCAATCTTGCTTTCTTTGAGTTTCTGCTCTCTTTCCTGTTCCCTTCTTTTTGCTTCTTCATGTTCAGTCCGTATTCTTGCTTTTTCTCTTTCCCGTAATTCATTCTCCTGCCCTATCTTTTCAGAGATTATATTCTCAACTTTTTCGTAGAATCCGTTCAGGTCATATTTTGAGGTTATCTTTTCCGGAATTGAGGATATCGCTTTCTTTATCTCCCTCAATTTCTCTCTTGTTTCATCTGAGGAATAATAGCCAAAGGTTGTACCCAAAAGCCCTTTCAACTGTTTCTCTTGTCTTTGCAGCTTTTCCTCTTCTGCTCTCTTCCTCTCTAAGTGTTGTTTCCTTCTCTTGTAGGCAAAGATTAAGAGTATTACAGAAGATAGGATGATGACAAAGTATATTCCAACATGAAGCCAATTTATCTCCTGAAAAGGACTTAAAAGCTCCTCCTGATAAGATTCAAACCATTTGTATAAGACAATAATAACTCCGCAGAGTAGGATTAGATTCTCAAATGAATTATTTCTTGTTTCCATCATTCCCATACACGCTTGAAATCCTCCAGAACCCTTATGCCCGAATAGTTGAGGTACATATCGGTGGTCTGTATGTGGGAATGGCCTAAGATGCCCTGCAAAGCCCTTATGTTTCCGCCTTTGTGGATGTAGCAGACTGCAAAAGTATGCCTGAGAACATGAGGGCTTATCTTCTTCATTATACTGGCTTTTTCAGCTATTCTTTTTACAATCTTCTGAATCCATCTCTGGCCAAACTCTATCTTTGAATGGTCTTTAAAATGTTCAGTAAGGTAAAACCTCGTGGCTTTGCTCATAGGGATTACCCTTCTTTTTCCGCCCTTGCCTATTGTTGCGATGCAGTCTCTCTGCCAAGAGATTTGATCCTTTGTCAGATTGGCAAGTTCAGATACTCTCATGCCCGTCTCTAACAGGACATTGACGACTAATGAATCTTCAAATGATTCGCAGGCCTTCTTCAGGGCTTCTATCTCAAAATCCTCTAAAGGCTCTCGTTTGTACTGCATCATCTTGAACCTCCTGATTGTTTTTGGACTATATAAATACCCTAACTAAACTTTTTGTACAGAAAATTGTACAATTTTTTTAGGTATACATTTTATAAGCACACTACTAGTGAAGTGACTATTTTAACATCTTTAACAAAAACAACGTTGAAGCAACGGAAGCTTATTGATTTCAAAGTATATAAAACCCCTTTGCAACGAATTGTTACAAAATCTTGCACAAAATCTGGCACAATCTTCTATAAGATTTCAAAGTATATAAAGACTATAACACAACTTTTAGTCCTATTTTTAGTCCTAAAAATGGTACCATGGCCATATTGGCTCAAATTCTCACAAAATAAGGCAAGAGCTTAAATATCAGTGGAGCTTCACAGATTGAAGATTGCCTGAAATCAAAACGCAATCAAGAGCAATCTCAGATTGAGCCAGGACACAGGAAGATGAGTTCGCAAACAGGAAGCAAGGTAAAAAGCGAATTGAGGCCTTTAAAGCAAGAATTCTGCGGATTAAGGGCAGTTGTTACTCAAGAGTAATAGCTGTTCCGAAACATTTATATAGTAGCAATATCATCATGCCCTGCATGGTGGGAAGATATCTTATCTCAATGGGCTTGATGGAAACAAACCCTGAAATAATAAATGATAGGAAATCCTTTAAGGAAGTCAGCAAATTCAGGAAGCATGTTGCTGATGAGGTTGATTCTGCTATAAAAAGATACTGTGAGAGTTCTGATATAAAACCAGTAATCTGGTCAAGATTCGAAAGAGAGAAATGGCCTTTTAATTCAATTGATTTTAAGAATCCTTTTAAACCAAGTTTGAATCATATAGACCCTGAAATGGTAAGTTGGGAACTTCCTTTGATATATCAACCTACTCCTGAAGAGTTTGTAGAAGCTGTCGTTCAGTACAGGGATCTATGCTTAAAAGAAGGAATGAAAGAGGGAGGCCTTGGATTACTCAGTAGGATGAGGTTTAATAGTAGAAAGAAAAATGTGGGTGGTGTATATAATATTCAGGATTTCACAGGGGTTGTTGCAGAACCGACCCAGATATGCGAATTGGGATCAAAAGTTGAAGCAGTCTTAAACGAGCTTAAGGCCCTTAAAGGCAGCTTTGATGCCCATAAGTGCATAGTCTCCCAAGTCATATATTAACTGTGGTTTTCTTCTGGTTATTTTGATAATCTTCAACCCAGCTTCCTCTGCATAGGCTCGAAGAACTCGTCGATCATCTCTTTGTAATGCGTCGTGACCTTGATGTCAGAATCCTCAGGAAAACATCTCTTGTACATCGGCCAGATATACCTCTGGTCAAGGAAGATGACAACGCCCCTGTCTGTCTCCGACCTTATGCATCTTCCTGCATTCTGCAGGCATTTGTTGAAAGCAGGGAAGATATACCCATAATCCCACCCTTTCCCGAACTTCTTATCATAATAGGTTATCAGCTCCTTTGTCTCAAGGTCAGGCTGCTGCAGAGGCAATCCCACTACAACGACGCATTTCAGCAGGTCTCCCGGCAGGTCTATCCCCTCGCCGAAAGAGCCGGTCGCAACGCCCAGCAATACCGCCCCTGACTTGCTATAGCTCTTGAATTTCTCAAGGACCTCGGCCTTCTCTTCTTTCGTAAGGCGCTGGTGCTCTAGCATGGTCGTCTTCTTGCATCGGCTGTCAAGATATGCATACACCCTGTCCCTTATCGCATAGCTTGGGAAGAATATCGCAGAATTCCCCGGGACCATGTTCACGATATCTGCGCAGATCTCCGCAATCCTCATGAACTGCTCATCATGCCTCATTGAGAATTTCGTCGTCGTCTCAGGGACCACAAGGGTAAGCTTGTTCTCTTCCTTGAAAGGGCTCTCATACGATCTTTCGACAGTATCCTTCGGGAATCCCAGCAGGTCCCTGTACATCTCCGTAGGGTTCAATGTTCCGCTCATGAGTATTGTGGAATAGGACCCGCTGATTATCTCCTTCGAGACCACGGAAGGATCAAGGCACCTGTAGGAAAGCGTGAGAAATGGCTGCATCTTGAATTCCCTGACAGAGAATATCCTTGCGAATCCGTCGTCATACCCTCTCCATTTGTCAAGGAATCTCGATACTGCCCCCACAGATGATTTCTTCTGCTCTTCCCTTATCGCATCCCCTGTGAATTCAAGGTCTGCAATGAGCTCGTCATAATCCTTTATCCCTGCGATCTTTTTCATGAAATCATCCTTATTCACAAGCCTTTCAGAATAACTCTTCATCCCCTTCGAATAATCATTGAGTATGTCCTGTATCTGTGAGAGCGCTGAAACAATCTCATCATAGCCGTGTTTTTTCGCCTCTTTCATGGCTTTCTTGATAGTGAAGCTGGAAAGCTTCTCTGTTGCCGAATCCCTTATCCTGTTCGGCAGATTGTGGCCTTCATCTATTATCACGATGCACCTGTCGAGCTCTTTTTTCGCCTTTGCGAAGAAGGTCTCGCTTATGCCCGGGTTGAAGACATAGGAATAATCCGCGATCACCACCTTAGATTCGGAAGCGAGCATCGAGGCGACCTCATATGGGCAGACTTTCTCCTGCTTAGCCAGCTCTATCAGCTTCTCAGTGTGCATGCAGCCCATTTTTTTTATGTCATCCAGGATCTTCCTGGCCTGGACAGTGGCTTTGCTGTTGTTTTTTGTATTTATGTAGAACTCGCACTTGCCGTCCTCTCTCACAGCCTTGCAATACTCAGAGAAATCTGAGGAATAAAGGAGCTCGACGCCGGGCATTGCGCACATCCATTTCTTGCCTATGATGTCGACCGCATTGAAATCAATATTATGCCTGTTCCTTATCTCCTTCAGCGTCTCTACAGCGATCATGTGCTGCGTGTGCCTTGATGTGAGGAAGAGCACAGAGAGATTCTCATCTATCGCGCGCTTCAATGAAGGCCCCAGCACAGCGGCAGTCTTCCCCAGCCCTGTAGGCGCATGGGCTATCATATGTTTCCTGTTTTTTACAGCATCAGCTATATCTTTAACCAGATCATCCTGGATTTTCCTGATCTTTTCATGCGGAAATAGAAATTCGCTGCTCATCTATCCTGTCCATGCCCCCTTATCTCTCTTTTACCGATCGATCCCTTGGTTTTTTCGCCTTTTCATTGAAATTTTTTCCTGCGTTTATAATTTTTGCTGTATTCAGATCAAAATTTCCTGTCAGAGAATCCTTCGGCACTGAACGAAAACGAAAACCGATGCAGAAATCCTGCGGGATTAGAAAGCTTTATAAATAAGCACTAAAAACTATACTTTACTAAATAACCTTTACATTCGAGGTATGTGTTCGGGGGGTTGGAAATGAAGACTAAACCAATTTTCGGCGTTTTTTTCAGGGAAAAACCGGCTATGATGCTGGTCAATCTGAAGAATGCCAAGGGGGAAGTCTATGCCTCTAATCTCGCAAAACAGATAGACTGCACTTATTCTCATGTCGTCAAGATACTCCAGCAGATGGAGAAGGCAGGACTGATAAATTTTGACAAGCAGGGAAGGCTGAAGCTGCTCACTTTGACGAAAAAGGGCTCAGAAGTCGCAGAGAACATAGAGAAAGTGAAGAATCTGCTGTGAAATTCTTTTATTTAGAAAATGTTTAAGTTTATGGCTTATAGGAAAGAGTATTTTAAAGAGCTTGTCAGAATGCCTTATTTCTGGATGGGAATTGTGCTGATTATACTTGCTGAGATCCTTATTTCATTCAAATTAATTAGTTTTATCATATGGCTCGTTATTTTCTTGGCAGGTTTTATATCCATCATCTCATGTAAATATAGAATAATCGGGAGGCTTGAAGAAAGGCATTTCAAAAATAAATAATCAAACAATATAAGGTTATTCTATCCCACAGCCCTTCTCACATCAACTACTTCAACAGAATTAACGCCTTCTATCCCGCTTATGTCCTTTTCAAGCGTCTCAGTCGAGCCTATGCTTTCGTCCATTATGAAGATGAGGTTCAGCGAGCTGATGCCGAAAGCGACAGGCACTTTTTCAGATTTGCCTACCTCTCCACCGAACTCTGCAATGATCTTAGAAGCCTTTTTTTCTATCGCTTCAAGGTTAGTGTCAGGGCCCTCAGGCATTATCCTGAATGTTATGACTACCTGTGCCATTTTAATTAGGACCTTCAAAGTTGCAGCCAGGGCACCTGTATTTTGCAACGATCTCCCTGCAATGGCCGCATCTTACAATCTCATACTTGCCGCATTTAGGGCATTTGAACCTCGTAGTATTGTTCAGATTAGATACCCTTCTCTTGCATGAGCTGCATACCGGTTTATCTGTTTCTGCCATACTTTGGCTGTTTTAGGCCTTATTTATAAATCTTTTTGTTTAATACGCCCTGTTTTCATTCTAAAATTACAACAAAGATATATAAATAGATATATTGTTAACTATATCAGAGGGATGATTTGGGGGATTAGAATGGCTGATGACGACATAAAAAAGATGGAAGAGATTTTAGGGCCACCTCCCTTGCCTGAAGGATCCAAAGAGAAGAAAGGGCTGTTTTCTAAATTATTCGGCAAGAAGAAGAAATCTCCTGAAGAGGGCAAAGAGGGCAAGGTAGACGAGTTTGCTGGGCTTCCTCCGCTTCAAGAGATACCTGAATTCCCAAAAGAGGAGATCAAAGGCGACATAGGCGATATAAAAGCGGCAATTCCCGAAAAGAAGGAAAAGAAAGGCAAGAAACAGAAAGCAGAATCCCTGGCAGAAACCAGGATCCCTGAACAGGTCATATTCACAAAAAGGAAGGAAGAGCTTGACAGGTGGGAAGCAGAGCTGAAGGAGAAAGACAAGATCCCGCTGAAAAAAGACAAGCTTGAGAAGAAGATAAAGAACCTGCAGGACGTCCATGACAGCCTGCTTGAAGGCATCCAGCAGAAAGAGGCTGAGCTCAAAGAGCTTGAGCAGCAGGCGAAATTCAAGAGCAAGGAGGCGCCTGTCCATGACAAGACCCTCAAGGAAAAACAGGACCTGCTCCTGAAGCTTTCAGACAAGATCACGCAGAGGAAACTCGATCTCGACCAGAAAGAGTCTTCCCTGATAGAGAAAGAGAAGGCCATATCAGAATCCCACAAGAAGCATGATGAGCGCGAAAGCCAGGTCAACAGGATGGTCAAGGTAGCGAAGAAAGAGATCGAGGCCCTCCAGAAGAGCAGGAATTCCCTCATGAGGGAGACAGACCTAATAAAAAAGCAGAAAGAAGCCCTCGAAATCGAGAACAAGAAGGCTGACGAGAAGCTCAAGGAGACGATCAAGCTGACAAAAACAGAGAGGAAATACCTCAGGCAGAAGCATGATGAGCTGCTTGACAGGGAAGAGGGCATAGCAAAGAAAGAGCAGCAGCAGAACAAGCTGGACGAGGGCCTGAGAGCCAAGCAGAACGAGCTTCTGATAAAGGAAAAGAACCTCAATGAGAGGGAGAAGTTCACCATAGACAAGGAAAAAGAGATATCATCGAAGGAGAGTTCTATGAACAAGAGATCAGAGACCATAGAGAAGGAGATACTTTCGCTTACAGACAAGAGGAGGACGCTTCAGCAGGAAGTGGACGAGAAATCCACATATGTCAAGGACCTTGACGAGAAGGAGAGGATACTTGCTGATAAAGAAGACGAGCTGCTGAAGAGCGTAGAAGAGCTCGAGAAGAGCAATGACCTCCTCAAGTCAAGAGAGGATGAGGTATTGAGGCTCGTAGAGGAGATGGAAAAGACAAGGATCATGCTTTCCGGCAAGGAGACCAGCCTGAGGGCAGAGCTTGCAAAGCTCGACATGAAGAGGAGGGATCTTGAGGAGATGCAGGCAGACCTCAGGCAGAGGGAGAACAACATAGTCAACATAGAGAAGAACCTCCAGCAGAAGACTGACGACGTCGAGAGGAAACTTGACAAGATAAGCAAGGTCAAGGAGTTAAGGGCCAATGTGGAATCCCTGAAGAAATCCCGCGACAAGATAGAGCAGCAGATGGAGAAGGATATAAGGGAGCTTGATACAGAGATAAACAAGAAATCCACTAGGCTCATGGATCTTGAGGAGATCGAGAGGAGGGAAAAAGCATTGTCAGAAAGATCAAGCATACTGAACAAGAAAGAGAAGAGGGTCAAGCAGGCTTACCACAGGATAGAAAAAGAGGAAGGAGAGCTGAAAAAGGAGAAATTCGGCGCTTATGTAGCAAGGGAGCTGATTGAAAGGCCCGCAGAAGAGGAAGTAGAGAAGGACATGATGGAGACAAGGAGAAAGGAGACATTCGACATCTATTCTATGATCGAGGCCGCAAGGAATGCTCTTGAGATAAAGGACATACACAGGGCAAAGGACCTCTACAACAGGCTCAAACCGATGTATTCAAGGCTCCCTTCGATAGATGACAAGAAGAAGATCTATTATGAGATAATGGAGCTTAAGACGGATATTGAACTCAGCACAATTGGCTGATTCCTTAGATCTATTTTTTTACTGAGATGACATTGTTCTCTTTATCGATTACAAACTTGACATCAAGGAATTTTTCCACAACATAGATATTCGTAAGCGTGTGATTGCTTATCCTGGCTGCTTTGAACATCCCGTCCTGCCCGAACAGCGCCATGAAAGGGATTAAATTATCCGCAAGATACTCGTCAACAGGCGCCTTTGATCTTATCTCCCCGATCAGCCTCTCAGCAGCTTCCTTCCCCACTTCTTCTGCCTTCTTGCCTCTCTCGCCCAAAGCATCCGCGCCTATCCTTATCGGATTGACAAAATCAACCCCTTCTTTGCTCTTTGAGAATATGGCCCAGAGGGCGATGCCCGAGCCTGTCGAAGCCGTGTTATGATATTCAGTGATTATGTCAACAGGGCAGCCTGTCTGCTTAAGCATAGACTGGGCAGACATTGCCTGCCTTTCTGCCACCTCTGCCTTCTGCAGGTCAGAAGAGGCATGGCTTATCCCTTTGATCTGCATGATATCACCCTGTTCCAGCAGCACGATGTCATCTGCCTGCATCCTGTCATCAAAATTGAACTTCGGCTTTATGTTAATCTCCACTCTGCCGCTTCCTTTGGGGTAATACCCTCTTTTTGCAAGGGAAAAATCAATCTCTGCGTATTTGTGAAGCTGCGGAAGAAGCACGTTCCTGAAATAATCCACGGGCATGCTCCATCTTACGTCTGTCCCGCCTGTGATCCTGAGCCTTGTCCTACCTCCTGCAAAAAGACATGGCAGAAGCAGGGACTGCAGCAGAAGAGTGATCGAGCCTGCCGTCTCTATGTCTATATCAATGGTTTTCGGCTTTATCTTCCCCGGGAAGAACTTCAGGGTTTCAGAACCTACATCATCGCCATCGGCTTTTGCATCGCACAGCTCACTCAATGCCCTTACGCAGTACATATGCTGGTGCTTGAGCCCGGATTCGCATCTCCCCTTCCTTATGTCAGATATCTCAAAAGGTTTCTGCGTTATGGCGGACAATGCCAGCGCCGTCCTAAGGATCTGGCCCCCTCCTTCAAGATAATTGCCGTCTATACTTATCATTTTACCTCTATGAACCTCTCTTTGTCATATCACTTTCCGATAGATTTAAATATTTTGCTAGCTTATGCATTCAAATGGGGAAATCTCATACGCACTCGTCTATATCAGATGCTGCAGCCATATTCATATTATCTGCATTGGTCCTTCTATCCCCATCGCTCTCATCAGCAGAGACGCTTGAGAACTATACGATAAATTTCCATATGGCTTATGGCAAGGTCGTCGTCGACAAGGAGATGCTTTTCAGCGAGAAGGCAACAAACGAGATATTCCTGGATGTGCCAGACGATGTAAAAACAGCTTCACTCTACATCGACAATGCATTTGTCGAATCAAAAGTGGAAGATGGCAGGATAAGGGCAAGGCTCAATTCATCGAAGAGCATAAGGCTGAACTACGTTACTGGGGAATTTGTCGACAGGTCGGAGTTCATAGTGAGCATGAGGATGCCTTATGATGCGGATAACCTTAAAGTCACGCTTACGCTGCCGGAGAATTCCGTGCTTGAGAAGCCACTGCCTAAATCAGACATCAGCACAAGCCCGGCATATCCTCTGCCTGATGCAGTCACTACAGACGGCCTTTTGATCAATCTTGCATGGGGGTATTCAGGCCTGAAAAAAGGCGATGAGAAAAGCTTTTTTGTCAGGTTCATCGAGAAGAAAGGGAACAGCTACCTCATCTGGGCACTAGGGATAATAATAATCGCTCTTATCGCTCTCGTGGCATTCCTTTTTAAGAGAAAGCCAAGCGTGGAGAGGGTTGTCGAGAAAGTCGTCGAAAAGGAGGATATGCTTGAGAAACACCTTAAGGAGGATGAGGAGCAGGTTGTCAATATACTCAAGCAGAGGGAAGGCCAGTGCGAACAGGGCACATTAAGGGTTATAACTGGATTTTCCAAAGCAAAGCTTTCCGGCCTTTTGAAGGAGTTAGAAGAGCGAAATGTCGTCCATAAGGAGAAAAGAGGCAAGAAAAACCTTGTTTTCCTTAAAAAACTGTAAATGAACATATTTGAACTTATAAAACACTTATTCTTCCTTGATAAACCGTATAAAGGCTGAGTTCTTCAGATAACAAATAAGTAGTTAGCCGCTAACTGATACTTAAGATGGGCTCAGGCTATGATGATGGCCACCACACAACCAACCCCTTTGGGAAATCATGATGACCCGTGGCCTGGGTCCGATTACTGTCACTCCAGCATTTTTTGATTTTAGGGAGAGGCATAGCAAGGGCATAGCAAGGATAAAGCAGGGATAAAATATTAATAAAAAATCATTGATAAAAAACAATCAAATAAAAACAACCAAAACAATGGATTAAAATGGAACTAAAAACACCTGAACAAAACCTCACATCTGTTTTCGCATATCTGGGGATGCCGGACCAAAGCGGAATGCTGAATGGCGAGAAGGATTATTTTTCATATCTGGGTTATGCTATGAACCAGCTTTCTATGGCAGGAGAACTGCTCTCAGCAGGCAGGAAAGACATCTCTCTTCTGATGCTTTTAGACCTAAAAGAGCATTATGGCATACTCAGATCACAATTGCTGCCCATAATGGGAATATCAAGCGAAACTATCTTCCGGACTGAAGTCGGCGAACCTATAGACGCTTCGACATTGGCGCAATACTCCGTACATCTGTTAAGAAAGGATATGGCTGTTTTGGAAGATAAGCTCAGACTCAGCAAAGATGACAGCAATATTAATAAAACCATGTAAAACTAACATTAAAACCCCCCCTGGACCCACTGGGAATGAAGGGACCAAAAAAACGATGGCTAAGATAGACTATTGCTGAGATGACCATGAACAAGTTCAAATCACAAACAAGTTCATAAACAAGTATAAATTCCAAGGAGGCGAAAAAATGAAAAAAATAGCAAGTCTTTTTGTGGCCTTGCTTATGCTATTGAGCGTAGTCTCACTGGCATTCGCACAGGATGCAGACACAAGCCAAGTTGCGGCAGATCCAGCACTAGCTGACGATTCTGCAGCAACAGACACACCTGTAGTGACAGAGATATCAACAGATGCAGCAACGACTGAAGCGCCAGCCGTAACAGAAGTTGATAGTCCAGAAGCAGTTGAAACTGTGACTGTTGTGCAGCAGCCAGAAGCTGAAACAGAAACCCCTGCAGAAGCACCTGCTGAAGAGACAGTCGAAATAGTAGAAGTTGATGCGGTAGAGACGGGTGTCGTTACAGCAGAAGAGGTTGAAGATGCAGGAATAACACCTGATCAGCCAGTATTATGGGGGATTGAGAGGGCTATAGAAAGGGTGAGCCTGGCATTGACATTAGGCAAATCAGCAAAGGCCCAGAAAGGGCTGGCCAATGCAAGGGAAAGGCTTATGGAAGTCAAGACCATGATAGCTGAGAAGAAGTTTGATGATGCCGAAAAAGCAAGAAAGGAGCATGGAAAAGCTCTCGGTCATGTCAAACAGGCTGTAGAGGAGATGGACGGCGACGATGCGCCTGAAGAGCAGCTCAAAGAGCAGACTGAGATAGAGAATGAGCTTGATGAGCAGGAATTGGAGATGGAAGACGCAAAGGATAAAGCAGAAGAGAAGCTCCAGTTGACTGCAGAGCAGCAGGCGAAGATAGCTGCCCTCGTCAATCAGCTAAGAAATGAAGTCGGTGACGCAAAAGTCAAAGTCGAGCTGAAGAAGAACAAGGTCAAGATAGCCATACAGGCAAAGACAGGCAAATCCTCTGAAGAAGTGACAGAGATGGGCAAAGAGATAAAGGCGCAGGTCAAGGCTGAGGTAAGGGAAGGCAAGGAGACCAGAGAGAGGAAATCCTCTGAAAATGAGGAAGACGACGACTCTGCCGAAGATGAGCAGGAACAGGAAGATGCGCAGGAGCCCGTAATCAAGGAAGAGAGGGAAGACGAGCAGGAAGATGACGATAAAGAGGATGACGAGAATGTCGACGTCGGCGGCGCTGTCAGCATAACTGCACGGACAGAAGAGGAGTCTGACTGAATAATCTATTTTTTCTTTTTTATATTTTTTCTTTTTTATGTTCCTTAGAAACAGTAATCTGGTTATCCCCTGATTAAAGCTCCCTACAATTTCTTGAACCTATTCAATAATCTTGTTATTATGAACCCGGATTCCTCCCTGAATTCTGCATCAGACTTCGCCAGGTCATCCTCTGTGAGAAGCTCCTTGTCCTCTTCAGCAATCCTGCTGTAATCAACCTTACTAATTTTCTTTCTCCTGAATGGCCACATATAACTCACCTGTATATAAAATAAAAAGGAATAATAAAAATAAACAAAATTCAGCGCTCCCTCATATCACATGCGCCGAGCTGGCAGACATTTTCGCATTTTACTTTGGCCATATGGGCATAGCCATGGCTGTCACAATAGAGTTCCCATTTTATTGTGATATCATCCTTGTCGCAATACTCTGTGATAGTCTTGCCGACATATCCTCTATAGCTGTCCTGCGCCGGTGTCAGTCCTGCCGCAATGTTCACATAACCTTGTGTTGTGGGAAGGAAATTGCCCTCTCCGCCGTATGTGCAGCCAGGCTCATTCGTCATGACATTGTCATTCAGGACAGCATAAGCCCATTTTAGGCTGCTTGATTCGATTACCGGCTGTAAAACTATGCAAGCGCCGTTATCACACGCTTTCCCTTCCTTGGCGCAGTCATAATACTCAAAAGCGCCTCTCTCCTTCGAATAGCAGTATCTCTCAGCAACAACGCTCTTCCCGCCCATCAGCACGCATTCATCTTCTGCAGTTTTTGGGTCTATTGTCGAGCCTGACAATCCCCCCTTATTGGAATACACCTTCCCGCCGTCAGAATCAACACACGGCTTTAATGTCCTATCTGCAGTCTCTATCGGGTCAAGCATGAAAAACTCATCTGACAAAGGCATTACGCACTTGCCGTCCTTGCACCTTTTTGGGCATGCATAAGCCAGGACATCATATGTCTTGTCATCCTTGCAATAATATTCCATCAGATCCCCTGCCTTGTTATTCCTTGAGGCGACTTCACCAGGCCTTACGGCGCAGAAATCGGTTTTTAAATCAGAACCCAGGGTGACATTCCCTTTGAGATAATGGTCCTTGCCATTGTCTGTGTCAAAACACTTTATTTCAGCCGTCTTGACAGTGCCGCCTGTTATATCCTCAGAGTACCTGTATCCTATGAATACCAAAAGCGCAGCTAAAACAACCACTACTAATATAGAACCGACTTTGCTCATGAATTTCACCTCGTTTATCCTGTTAAATGCCAGGCGTATTTAAATATTTTGTTGATGCCCCTAATCCCGCTGATGATGTGGGTATGGATAGATGACAATAAATCATAATAAGGATAAGAATAAAGATAATCATGCCAAAATCATACCATATATGCAATCCCTTCGACAATCACAACCTCGACTTCATCCCCCATGCTCACATTTTTCCTGTTGCCTGTCTTCAGGTTCTGGTAGGTCTCAGGATCCATGACCTCCACAGAAGGGTATATCTTGACCACGCTCGTCTTTTTCCTCTCAAGCACCCTGTAATCCTTCTTCTTGTATTCAAAATTCGTCTTTTTTTCCATGGCAAGGTCATACCCTGTGGCTATCTTGCTTATGTCTGTCACCTTGATCGGTTTGTTCCCGACAAGCACGACATCACCCACCTTGAAATCAAGCATCTCAAAAAGCACATTCACCCTGAATATATCCTTGCTCGTCTGCTTGTTCCTTGAGAAAAGCCTGGAGTTCACCTTCATTATCCCCCCGAATTTCTTCTGCAGCTTGAATCCGAGCGTCTGCAGGTATTTCTGCGACGTGATATAGAAATCAACCCCCTTGCCGTATTCCACTCTTTCCTCTTTTGTTATGTAAACTCCTTTCCCGGCCTGCCCCCTGATGTCATTCCTTATGAAACCTATCACCTCTTCATTCGGGTTTCTCAGCTGGAGCACACCTTCAAAATATTTTGTGCCTTTCTTGCTGCATTTAGGGCATGTCGTCATCTCTATCCGTGCAGGGATGAAATATTTCTCTTTCGGCGAGACTTTTATCTTCACCTCGAAATCATAATTTATGCCCGGCTTGAATTCTATCTCGGGCAATAAAGGGATTATCTCGCCGGCTATCCTGCTCTTCAATGATTTCTTCGCAATCCTCTTGATCACTTCTTCAATGGAATCCGCCTTCACCCATTTGTTCTTGAACAGGTAGGATTTGCAGTCTATGCAGAATTTTATCCTTATCTCCCTGAACTTTATGGAGCTCTGCTCAGAAGAGCAGTCCCTGCACAAGACACCGTCTATTCCCTTCCTTCCGCATTTTGGGCAGAATTTCATAAATGCAGTAAATAGGGCGTATTTATATAGCTTTTTGATTTTTTATGGCCCCTCACCGCAACCTTTATAATATCTCCATTTACAGCAACATTCATGGCTGACAAAAACGGCTCAAAAGGCCCTGAAAGCCTTTTAAAGAAGGTAAAGAGGTATTGGGGGAAGTTCTGGTATTTCTTCTGGGAGGAAGATAGTTTCTTGAGCTGGGTCATCAATATCCTTGTCGCTTTTATACTGATAAAAGGGGTCATCTACCCGGGGCTCGGGATGATGCTGAACACATCGCATCCTGTTGTCGCAGTTATATCTAACAGCATGGAGCATGAAGGCGATTTCAATGAGTGGTGGGGTCCGCAGGCAGAATGGTACACTATGGAAGGGATAAGCAAGGAGGAATTCCTGACTTATGATTTCAAGAATGGTTTCAACAAAGGGGATATAATGGTCCTGAAAGGCATAACTTCAGGCGCAGCGGGAAGAGGGGATGTGATAGTCTACAACAGCAACATAAGGCCCGAGCCTATAATCCACCGGGTCACGTACATTGAGAGCCAAGACGGGTTTTATTTCTACAGGACCAAAGGAGACCATAATTCGATCTCATTCCCTTTTGAGTATAAGATACCGCAGAAAGATGTGGTAGGCAAGGCCGTCCTGAGGGTGCCTTATCTCGGTTGGATAAAGATCTCATTCGTATGCCTGATCAACAGCGTGACAGGCAAGGATAGTTTCATACACTGTATGAGGGGTGCGTAAAATGTTTTGTCCGAAATGCGGCGCAATATTGATGCCGAAAAGAGAAGATAACAAGAAGCTTTTAGCATGCTCCTGCGGCTACAAGAGCAAGGATCTTGCGCAGGCCAGGCTGAAGGAGACCGTCGCGAAAGAGAAGCAGGTCGAAGTTGTGGACAGGGAAGATTTCGAGTCAATGCCTGAAGTGCAGGCAGAATGCCCCAAATGCCACAACACAAAGGCGTTCTTCTGGCTTGTCCAGACCCGCGCAAGCGACGAGCCTGAGACAAAATTCTTCAGGTGCACGAAGTGCAAGCATACATGGAGGGACTACAGCTGAGCGATAGCTGGACAACATCCCTTCATCAGACCGATAAAATGGATGCAGGCAAACTTTCCCAGGAGAAGCAGATCAGGATCATCGTAAAGCCCAATGCAAAAGAGACGAAGATAATCGGCATAGATGAGGCAAGGAACGCATTGAGAGTGGATGTAGCTGCTCCTGCTGACAAGGACAAGGCCAATAAGGAAGTGATCAAATTCTTCTCGAGGCTTCTCAAGAAGAGAGTAGGGATTGCGCACGGGCTCAGGTCCAAGGAGAAGATATTGAGGGTGATGGATTAGATAGGCATTAGGTTAAATTTTTATAGTCTTATCTTTTCATGGCTTTAAAAGAGGTTCTAAACTGTATTAATATTGTGTAAACAATAGCGTGTAAACAGGATGCAGGCGAGTTTATGATAGGATTAGATGCTGTACCACTGAAAAAATCCGGGCCAGAAGAGCATGAGCCTCATGAAAAAAGGCTCAACCCTTTAAGGGAATATGCAGGGGCTTTGCTTGATGTAGACGGCACATTGGTGGATTCTGAACCGCTGCATTACCTAGAGAACAAGATATTCTTCGCAGCATATGGCGTTTCGATCACCAAGCAGACGCATATTGATTATTGGATTAAGGGGGATGGAAAAGGGACTCAGGGCATCCTGGACGATAATAAGATTGAAGGAAGAGATGACCTGGGCGAGAGGCTGGACCTGGGGTTCGCAAAGAGGGAAAGAGAGAAGATATTCATCAACCATCTTCTTCCTAATCTCAATAGGAAGCACGGGGCGCTCGAGTTTCTCCAGTATCTTGCTGCCCTTTTGATACCCTCAGCAGCAGTCTCAACAGGCTACAGACAAAGTGTCAGCAGCTCTTTGGAGATATCCGGCCTTAGGAGGTATATCTCATTGATAATCGCCAAAGAAGATGTGATACATACAAAGCCCCATCCTGAGCCCTATCTAAAAGGCGCAGAAGCCATAAAAGTCCCCATAAAAGACTGTGTCGTTGTAGAGGATTCCCCAAAAGGGATAATCTCGGCAAGAAGGGCAGGCGCAGGATTCACCATAGCCTGCCCTGACGAATGGACAAGAGACCTTGATTTCACAGGAGAAGCTGAGCCTGATAAGTTTGTCAAATCCCTGACAGAAATAATCATGATGGACCTGTTCTGGCTGAGGCACTGAGATGATCATTGCTTCTCTCTTTTCATCTCCTCTATAAAATTCCCTATCTCCCTGCTGTCCTCAGGCCCTACAACCACCTTCCATCCGGTTTCCTCTGCAATCGCTCCCTTTAAGGGCGCTGCGAAGCCCGGGATGACCAGAGTCCTGTTCTTCACCCTCTCAGAAAGCCTTGAGTTTTCAATTACCTCTCTTATCTTTGAAGGGAGGAACTTATTGGCAGCGACTGCTGTCCAGACGCTCAAACCCTCAGTGTCGAATGCGATGAGATAGGAGTTTATCTTCTGGGAGTTTATGTCGCCTGAGACAGTGTAATATGTCAGGGCATAATTTCCTACGACGAAGATAGGGCTGTTCTCATCAGGAGTCCCTATCTTGTAGAGTATAGCATCCACTTTTGCAGGGATCCTCGGGTCAGAGAATATCGCCTGGCGCAGATACATGAATGGCTCAAGGAATTCCTTTTCCTCGTTGTTTATCACGACAATATTCGCATACCTCATCAATGCATAAGCCGCTTCTGCCTCATCATCAGCCAGGAACATCGTCGGAAGATTGCATCCCTGCTCACCCTTTATCGCCCTCTCCCTGTAATCCTTGAGATTCCTGAAGACCTCTGCAGGAGAGCCGTGGAATTCAACCATGATCTTGTCATATCTTGTTGAGAATGATTTTGCCTCTTCTATCGAATTCACCCTCATTATCACGGGCAGATCATCCTTTTTTGCCTTCTCTATGGATTCATCTGCTCTTGCCTTCTCTTTGCACCATATGATCCCGCCGATGTCATCCTGAGCCTCTTTAAGCTCAACAGACATCCTCTTGCCAGCCCTCTCAAAAAATATATCCGGCCTGTTTTTCGATGCAATTAGCGGAAGATTATGGAATGTCAGCTCATGCCTGTGAATCACCTCTTCTCCCCCCATCTTATATCCTTTGTATCTTATCTCTTTCACAGGCGGCTCGAACATGGCCTTAAGCTTTGATTTCTGTTCATCATTGACATGCGGGCATTTCTCAAGCTCTGCTTCCCTGTTCAGCAGCTTCACGGCGAAAGCCAGGCATGTGGATTCCCCGCATTCCCTGCAGTTCTTCTTCGGAAGATGCGGATAAAGGTTGAATGGGCTCAGTTTCATATTGTTTTTTACCTCGGCTGTTTATCTCATGTGTGCATTATCTCTTCTTCATCTTTTCTGCGAATCCCTTCACTTTCCTCAGCGATTCTATGTGCCTGAATATGAACAGGTCAGCGCCTGCAGCGATCAATGCGACTGCAGTCATGGTCTCCCAATGGAGCTGTTTTTCCTTCGTATCGGCCTCTCTCAGCTGGTTTACAGCGGACAGGTCTGCAAGAATAGGCATCCTCAATGTCTCGTCTGTGGCTAATGCATCCAGCCTTATCCTCTCCATCGCGCTTATAGAGTATTCAATGCCATACCCTATGAATGATGTCAGCGGGTCGATGACGATCTGCTTAGGCTTCAGGCCCGTCTTCAAGAGGTCTTTGTTAAGGGAGATGGCTCCGCCAGGATCCAATGTCGTATAAGCGCTTACATTGTGGCCGAACTTGAGGGCGGAATTCGCTATATCTGCCGCCTTGTTCTTGACTGTCGCTGAGCAGAAAAGGAAATGCTGGCCGGGGAATCTCCTTGCTATAGCATCTATGATTATATGGTCGGTGTTAGGGTTGTCCTGGGTGTAGATTATCAACGGCTTCTTGCATCTACTCCTGAAATCCTCGACCTGCTTTATCGCTTCCTCAGGATTATCACTTCTTATAGTTATAGCGACAGCATCCACATCATTCTCTTCGATGATTTTTGGGTTATGCTCATCATATGCAAGGGCGAATGCCATCCTGAAATCATCTTTCTCTTCGAACCTGAAGAATCTCGATTCCCCTCCGATTTCGATATCGCCTATCCTTGTCTTGTTTATCATTCACTCATTCACTGCATTTTACCGAGCTTAGTGTGGATTCCACATCCTGGGCATTCTTTTCATAGCCGTTTTCCTGGCAGTTCATCATTATATTGTACATTGCACCTTCGCACGACACTAACTTGACTTTTGAGATGTACGGCTTGTTGCTGTAGATGACCCTCAGTTCAAAATTGGCTTCTGAGTCATTGATGTCCTCGCTTGTGATTGTCGTTGCAGGTTCTTTTGTCAGCAGGTCTTTTATGTAGTTTGCGAATCCCTTCACGTCTGACTGCCCAGGGTACTTGTTCACCAGGAGCATGCATCTGGAATTGCCTGTCTGCAGCATCAGGTTCTCATTCAGGTCTTTGCCCATATTCATCACAGGATAGCTTATGCTGAATTTCCCGTCCTTGAAGATATCCCACTTTGTGCTTCCGCAGCCGCTCAATGCGAACATCACAATAAAGGCCAAAACCATGATTTTTGCTTTCATCCTATTCACCTTACCGCCGTTTTACCGCTTTTTTATGCGCAACGTAAATATCCGCTTCTATCATCTTATCGTCCTTGAAATAATGATGGACAAAATAGACATTCCCTTCATTGTCCAGTGTCGCTTCGCCCGCAAGCGGCGAGAACATCGGTTCAGGCGTCTGCCATTCTCCATTGATTTTCTTTGACCTCAACAGCCCGTAATCCCTGTAAATCCAAAGCTCATTCTCCTCAGGGTTCAATGCAGGCCACCCATCATCCCTCTCTGAGTTGACTGCCTCAACATTTTCCGGCTGCTGCCATTCCCCATTGACCTTTTTTGACACCCAGATGTCCAGGCCGCCTTTGCCGCCGGGCCTGTCTGAATGATAATAAAGCTCATTGCCGTCATTTGAGATATGCAGCTCTCCTACTTTATGATCAGGGTTAAAATCCGCACTCTTCCAATCCTGCCATTTCCCATCCTTGAATTCTGCTGTGAACCAGTTTATGCCTGCATAGCCTTCCCGTGCAGAGCAGAACCACATCGTGCTGCCGAGGACGAACTCGCAGCCGTCCAGCGCAAGCTTTTTAGGGTCCTGGAGCACAACTCTTTCAGGTTTGCCCCATTCTCCAATCACTTTTTTTGAAACCCAAATTCCTGTGACACCGTCAAGAAGCTGTTTTTCAACAGGGACCCTTACATCGGGCGTGAAGAAGAGATATAATGTGTTTCCATCTGGCATCATGAATGGGGAATCTTCAGCTCCTGCGCTGTTGATTGCCGAGGATAAAGGAATAGGGTCATCGTATTCGTCTGATTTTGATTTTGGAGGATTGATGTCTGTCTGAGGAGTAACCTTAACTGCATCTGAAGGGATTTTGCTTTCTCTTGTTATTTCAGGCGCTTTGGCTTCCTCCTGGATTGTTTGAACTGCTTTAGTGTCTTTGGCTCCTGTTTCTTCAGGCTGTCCAGGCTGCTCGCTGCATGAAACAATGAAGATGCATAGAATTGCCAAAATCAATATCGTTTTAGTTTTCATGGATATCCTCACAGATAAATATGCGCGCTTATTGACATTGTCGTCAATGTGCCGACTTCGCATCCTATCTCTCCTGCGATGAATTCCTGCAATCTTGTTATCCCGAATGCATTGGCCGGCCATGCCCTCAGCATGTCATTGCTCCTGAAAACAGAAGTGCAATGGAGCTTCCCGTTCCTGAGGTTATACACCAGCATGTCCATGCACGGAGGATGCTCAATCTTTGTCCCATCCCTTGTGGGATCCCATAAGACAACAACAGCTCTCCTTGAGTTTGCATTCTTCTTGAGCTTGTCGATGATATGCTGGATCTGGTTGTATTCCCCATCCCCTTTGAAATCAAGCATCCTTTCCCCATAGGTGTAGACTTCGCCTTCGACTTTCGGGCTGAGGTAATATTTGAGGGCATACTCCTCCAATTCCATCTTCGTCATGTGGAAAGCATGCGGAATCATCTTCTCTGTCGGGTTCTTCACCTTTATCATTAGGTTGAAGACTTCCCTTGTCTTGGCCCCATACTCGTCGCTGTGCTCATCCCCCTCATTATGGATCAATTCCAGGACCTTGGGGTGGGCGCTCTCTATAGTATCAGCTTCTATGACTGCAGAAATCCTCATATTGAACCCCCTTTCATGAGAGGGAGGATTCGGGGAGAGTTAATAAATATTTTGGTTCTCCCAAACCTGTTTGACAGAATAATAAGCATTTGCCTTCTCGCTTATGCCAGTTATGGCTTTCCCCTCGCTGTACAGCCTCACGATCTCATTGTCTTCAGGCAGGACTCCAATGACCTTGATTCCTTCCTTCCCTGCCTCTTTCTCAAAGTTCTTGTTCTGGCCCTTGTTCTGCACTATGAAAAGCTTCTTGAAATTTATATCAACCTCTTTTGCCAGCTCTTTTATCCTTAATGCAGTGTTAAGGGAAAGCCTTGATTGGTCAAGCACTACGAACATAATATCAACATCTTTTGTCGTCCTTCTTGACAGATGCTCAAGCCCCGCTTCACAGTCGATTATTGTGAAATCATAATTGGCAGATAATTTGTCTATGTTTTCTCTCAATATGTTGTTGACCCAGCAATAGCAGCCCTGGCCTTCTGCACGCCCCATAACAAGAAGGTCGAAACCCTTATGTTCGCTTATTATCTCCTGTATCTTCCTCTGCAGGAAAGCCTCTTTTGTCAGTCCGCCAGGTATCTTGTGCTGGATCTTCTGCAATTCCTCCCTTATCCCGCCGATGCTGTTCTCGACTTCAACACCGAGGGCCTCTGCAAGGTTCGCATCAGGGTCTGCATCGACAGCAAGGACTTTCTTCCCTTTTGACGTGAGGTATTTTATGGTCAAAGCTGAGAAGACTGTCTTGCCTACGCCGCCTTTGCCTGAGATTGCTACTATCATTTTAATAATCTTTTCCCCATAAAACTATTTTTTCCTCAACAGAAAACCTTCGGTTTTCTTAGTTGTTTTTTTCAAAAACAACATTCCATTCGGCTCCATCACACAACTTCCCTATATGCCTCATGCCCTCTTCTTTGCCTTAAACAACTCACCTGAATGCCTGCTTTTGCTCCCCTTCCCAGCACAATGTAGGAAGGGGGTAAGGGGAAACGTAGTTTCCCCACAAATATTTTTGAAATGTCAGGTTAAAATTACATAACTATTTCTTTCCATCAACCCATTTTTGCAGCTCATTTATATCCTTCACATCCTCCTCACTCGCAATCTTCCCAAAAATCTCAGCAGGAATATCATCCTTATACCTCTCTTTCAGCTCCTTCGGCAGCCAAACTATCTTCCCCCTGCCGCCCTGGCCCAGGAACGCTTTCTTAGATGCAACATAAGCAGTTCCCACTCCGATCAGCCCTTCTGACTGCAGCCCTCCTCCAGTCATTCCTGCAAGAGTGGAAAATTTCATCCCGATAGGGGTTTCTCCCTTGAAATCACGGTGCACAATGCCTATGCCGTCGACTTCAGGGATATAGAACGCGATCGCTTCAAAACAGCCGCAGCTTGTATGCGGGAAGCCGAATATCGAATGGAGATGGAAACGGTCGATCTTGCCGTGGGATTTCTGCTTCACGATCTTATTCACACCTTCATATTCCCCCTTCTCATTGTCAATGATGCTTCCCTTAGGTATCTCAAAATTCATGCCAGAAGGATTTATCTTCATCGCAGTCTTTGCATCCAGCCATGTTATCGCGCCGCACAGCGCAATCCTCTCGGGTGTTATGACACATACATGATTAGGGGCGAAGCTCTGGCACATAGTGCAGCCATAGAACATATCCACATTCTCCTCTGTAAGGCCTTTTATCCTGTCATCCCTCTCCTTGTAGACATGTTTCGCATGCGCAAGCTGCTTGCTGAACTCATCATCATCTGTTATTATTGTCGCTGAAGCCTTCTCTATCAATGGGAATTCCTGTTTCATCGATCTCACAAGGACTTCTCCCAGATTCTTCAGCTTCAGCCCTTTCTTCTTGGCCTCATTGGAGAACCTGCACCATATGATATCCCTTGAAGCGAGATGCATGAATCCCTCTATCTTATTGAGGTGCTCATGTATCATCCTCTCGAACACAGGCTCTGCATCCTTCTCAAAGTCTCCTGCCACACTGACTATCAAACCCACATTCGCATTCTCTGCAAGGCCATCAATGTCCTTGCCGATGATCTCGACTTTACCGTCTTCTATGGAATCATCTTTCTGGACAAGCTCGAATGCCTTTGACTTCTTCCCGCCGAATTCCAGGGCCATATCCTCTTTCCTTATCGTTTCCCCGACATAAAGGTTCCCATAGCCCATAGGCAGTCTTATGTCCAGTTTCTTCGATTTAATCCCCTTTCTTTTTACACCTTCATCAATAAGTTTTTCTGCAGGGCCTACAAAGATTTGTTCCACTGCTTTTCCAGCTTCATTTGTTGTAGTGATTGGAAATCCTAACCTTAAACAGCCGGCTCCCAAAGCTAAAACAACCTCATCAATCTCTCCGAGAACCACCACAAAAGCAGGAACCCTCTCCGTTATATACTCTTCTATCTCTTTTTTCTCTCCAGGAGGTATCTTTGCGAAGATCATCGGTATCCTAAACACAATATTCATGACGTGGGCAAGGTTTGTGGGTTCTGCGCCTATAGGGATGACATTTTTCTCAGGAGTAAATTTTGTCTTATCATACTGATTGCAGCATTCTCCGACAACAAGGACAAGTAGCGCATGTGAGACAGCTTCCTCAAGGACTTTTTTCATCTCCTCTTCGTCTTTTGCCTTTCCGACAACAACAGCGACGCCAGGGATCGTCCCATTGACCAGAGGCAGGCCCAGGCTCCTTATCACAGTGTCAGGGATGAAATTGGTCTTATTCTCTTTAGCATATTTTACGGCTTCAACAAGCTCCAGCAGGGCATAAGAATAAACCCCTGCCTTTAGAGCATTCTCCAATGTCTGCTCTTTCTCTAGCTTTTTCCTTATCTTATCGAGAATCTCAGCAGCATCCTCTTTTCCCTTTATCTCCCTGCCGAACAGCGCATATACTACAGGAAGATTGTACTCAGTATCAGAAAAAGGCTTCACATCACCTTCTTTAAGGCTTTTCTCTGCCAATGCAAGCAGTTTTTTCGCTCCTTCGAATATAGTCTTTACGACGTCCATAAAACCCCCTGATAACATTATTTTATTGGTTGGTTTATATATTTTTTTGTTTTGTCCTGCGCACGCCGCCACTGCGCTCGGCGAGGCGGGGGTCGGCCCCTCCGGGGTGCCGAGTAGGGCTCCGAACGACGTGAGGAGATCGTCGAGCCGCGGTGATGGCGGCGTTCTATGTAAAAAAATTCCTTCTGCCAATAATAGCACTATAAACAAAACAACCTTAAACTTTTACCACCACAAACTATATAAAAACCTGATAATTTGCTTGGCTTGGGGGTACACATGCCTAAAAGAGGAAAATCGGAGCATAAAGGAAAACTTATCGTAATCGAAGGCACTGACGGCTCTGGCAAGGCTACCCAATCAAAGCTTCTTGTGGAAAAGCTTGAGAAAGAAGGCTTCAAGGTAAAAACAATCGATTTCCCGCAGTACGGCAGGCCATGCGCAAAGAAAGTAGAGGATTATCTTGCCGGGAAATTCGGCAAAGTAGAGGACGTAAGCCCGTATGATGCCGCAAGATTCTATGCAGAGGACAGGGTTGATGCAGCACCCATGATGAAAAGATGGCTTGAAGAAGGCGATATCATAATCGCCAATAGGTACCAGCAATCGAACAAAGGCCATCAGGCATCAAAGATAAAGGATCCAGGGGAAAGGAAGAGGTTCATGGAATGGATAGATGACCTTGAATACAGCCAGAACATGATACCGAGGCCTGATGCGGTTATTTTCCTGCATGTCCCTGCTGAGATCGCCCAGACATTGATAACAAAAAGAGGCAACAGGAAGGATATCCACGAAGCAGACACTTCCCACCTGAAGGACACAGAGCAGGCCTACATGGAGATAGCAAAAAAAGAGCGATGGATCATGATCGAATGCGTAAAAGAAGGAAGGATAATGCAGATAGGGGACATACAAAGGATAGTATGGGAAAAATCAAAGGATATATTCAGATGAGGAATGCAGATGAAGGAGGGATGGCCTATTTATTTTTCTGAGAATCTTATAGTCGGTGATAAGGACAGCAATATCAGCATAATCACCTTGTGGACTGAGAAAGAGATGATAGCGAAAGGCCTTGACAGGAATTCTTTCTCTACAATCGGCCAATTGTACTCGAAGGCAGGCATAAATGCCATAATAAGGAACATATTCGCGAATCCTGCGATAAGATACATAATCCTTTGCGGCACAGACAAGTCAGGGAGCGGTGAAGCGCTTTTAAGCCTGGCAAAAAACGGCATAGACAGCAGGCATAACATTCTCGGAGTTGAAAACGCACACATAGAGAAAGAGATACCTGATGAAGCGGTTGCAGAATTCAGGAAGAATGTTGAGATAATAAATATGATCGGAGTGATCGATCCGAAGAAGATAGCAGAAAGGATAGGTTCTATTGACAAGGGCAGGAAGCCTTTTGGGAAGCCAAGGCTTTTCCCAGAGCCAAAGCTTGAGCTGCCTGAAAGATTCCCTACAGACAGCTCTGTATTCAAGATAAGGGCGAAGACAGTCGGGATGGCATGGATAATCCTCCTTAGCAAGATAATGAGGTTCGGCCACATAAAGAAAAGCCACCACAGCACTACGCAGAAAGAGCTGCTCAATATCGTCGCTGTAATAACTGACGAAGACCCCGAAGAGCCGAGATGGTACGATTTCTTCAATTTCACGAAAAAAGAGCTTGAGGCATATTACCCCCAAGTCCTGACTGCCAACAAAATCCAGGGCATAAACTACACCTATGGCCAGAGGCTAATGGATCATGAAGGCGTAGACCAGATAAGGTCAGTCATAGAAAAGCTGAAGAAAGAGCCTTTCACAAGGAGAGCCATAGCAGTCACATGGGATGTTGGCAAGGATGTGTATAACGAGCATGCGCCATGCCTTGACCTTGTCAATTTCATCGTGCAGGACAACAGGCTGTTCATGAATGCATATTTCAGGAGCCATGACATGTACAGGGGATGGCCGCAGAACGCCTTTGCGCTGAGGAAACTCCAGAAGCACGTTTCTGAAGAGACAGGGATAAAGATGGGCTCTATGACAATATTCTCGGCTTCTGCCCATATATATGAAGAGAGCATGAAAGAAGTTCAGGAGATCCTTGACATATATTACAAGGGCAAGGAGCATGAATGGGACCCAAGAGGCAATGTTGTGATAAAGGTGGATAAGGAGAAGAAAGAGATTGTGATCTCGCATTACAGCCAGGAAGGCAAGAAGCTGGACGAGTTCAGGGGCAGGAACGCAGCAGAGATATTCAGGATGCTTGACAGGAAACATGTCATCTCTCAGATGAGCCATGCTTTGGACATAGGTTCAGAGCTCCAGAAGGCAGAATTGGCATTGAGATACGATCTGCACTACAATCAGGATGATGATTTGAAATTGGACAAAAAAGGAGGGTAACAGCTCACTTCAGTTTCGCTTTCCTCTTGATCCCGAGCGTTTCAAGATAGAACAAGGTTATGTCAGAGAGATAAGGAAGCTTAACTATCTCCTTAAGGCCCATAAACAGCTGTTTTCTGTGCTTTTCAGGCTCTCTGTTCTCAATAATCCCTTCATACTTTTCTATCTCAAAAAGATGCACCATAACCAGAACTTTTCTTTTATTCCTTGTATAATAATAATCTCTCTTTGCTATCTCCCTGAATTTCACTGCATTTATCCCGCATTCCTCAAGAAGCTCCTTTTTTAGGCCTTCCTTCACGTCGCTGTCTTTTTTTGCCTTCCCAACCGGCAGGGTCCAGAAGCCATATTTGACATGCTCCTGCACAAGAATCTGGCCTTTATCATCTTTTATCACCGCACCCATGCCATTATGGTCTTCAAGGTCTTCTTCAGTATAGTTTATCTTTGGCATCAGAATGCTTCTGTGTGATGTATTAATAAAGCTAACGCACAAGAACAATATTCCAAGAAAGAGAATAAAACAGCTACATCGCTTCCTTCAATCCTTCTTCCTCTGCAGCTTCCGAAGGTTTCTCCCCGTCACAATCGAAGAAACAATCAAGTTTCTTGCAATTCTTCTTTGCGTTATAGCTCACTGCCATCTTACACCTCTTTTTTATATCCTTATCAAGTATTTAATATTTGCTAACTATCTTCCAGTGCTTCCAAATCCTCCTTTTCCCCTTTCAGTATCATTATCCAGCTCCCTAACTTCTTCGACATCCACTGAGGAAACAGGCTGGATCGCCATCTGCGCTATCCTCATGCCTTTCTCGATCCTGAAATCCTCCTTGCTGAGGTTTATCAGGACGACCTTCACTTCACCCCTGTACCCAGAATCGACTACTCCTGCTATGCTGTGGACAGAATGATTGGCTGCAAGGCCTGAACGGTCCCATACAAAGCCGGCAAAGCCTTCTGGTATCGCAAGGCTTATTCCTGTCCTCACAAGCCTCTTCTCTCCTGCCTTAAGAACAAGCTCTTCGCACGAACTCAGGTCGATGGCAGCATCGCCTTTTTTGGCATGCTGAGGAAGAATAGCATCTTCTTGGAGTTTTTTGACTTTCAGCTTCATGCATAAAGGTGTTGTGGCATTTTGTTTTTAAATAATGTTGCGATGAATAATATATTCTTGATGTTGTATTATAAAGAATAGATGTTTTTGGATTTTGATTACTGGTGAGTTACCTACTCGTTATTCTCCCATATTTCAATTTTAAGTTTTTTGTATCATCCCCCTTCCATTCGCCTCCATCGCAGAACTTCTGGATATGGCTCATGCTCTCTTCATTATCTCGCTCAACTGCCCGCAAACAACTGCTCTCCAACATAGTTGCGTTATAGGAGGGGGACGGGGGGAACCGCGTTCCCCCTCAGATAAGGTTGTATGTCCTATAAAAGATTACCATATCTATCCCGCAAATAATGTTGGATATTAAATGTAAACAAACCATTCAATATTATAAGAAATATATTCCTGTTAAAAAATCCCCTTATTTGGCTTCTTTCCCGCCCATCTGCATCAAAGACACAAGATCCTCTTCAACCACATCCCCTGTCTCGGAATCTATCTTGAGATTGAGCGTCTTGAAGCATTTTGTGACGTACGTCAGGTTGTATATCTGGCCGTAAGGGTCAAGGTTCTGCAGTATTAGGACTATCTTTATCGGGGCCTCTGCAGGGTATTTCTCTTTCTGGAGCTTCTGCGCTATTGCCAATGCCTCTCCCACATCTATCTTCACTGTGTCCATCTCAAGCTTTTTGACATCCATGTCCGGCTTCTTGAATACATTCTCCTCAGGCCTGATCTCTATGCCCCTTTCCTTTTTCCCGCAGTTAGTTATGCAGAAAGTAGTGACCTTGTCATTCTTCTTGTTATGATAGCCCATCTCAAGCTTGTCTTCCTTTTCGCCGCTGATGAAAAGGATATAAGATAGGTAATTATCCTTGTTTTTCCTGCGCCAATCGGCGAACTGCCTGCTCTTTTCCAGAAAATCCGTCTCTTTTCTTATTTCCATCCGATCACTTTCGAATATCCGGGTATTTCATGGCTTAATATAAAAAACTTTTGTTTCACAGGGCCATTTTCAGAAGAACCACATTATCATGCTCGTCATTATGAGCATGCTGCCGAGATCCGCCACTGATGTCGTGAGGGGTATCAGGAAATTGCTCGGGTCTTCATTCTTCTTGAACGTGTAGAATCCTGCAGTGGCAGAAAGCCAGAACATGAACACGATGAGTATTATCGTCGTCATTATCGTGACAATGACAAGCTTCAGGAGGAACACGCCTTTCAGGTCAAATCCCCTGAACAAGGCTATTGCTCCGGAAAGAAGGCTGATATATACTGCGCTAAGGATAGAAACAACAGCAACTGTCAGGAAAACATCCCCTGCTTCATGCGAGCCCCACCATCTTTTTTCTTTAAGCCTGCCGAGATATAGCATGGTGGATATCTTTGAGGAGATTATCGCGCCGAAATCGCCTATCATATCATTCATCGCAGGCATCAGTATGAGGAGAGGGATGAGGGCGACAAGCCTTGCACTGACGCTCTCAAGGCCTATGCCTCCGAGAGAGCTTATGAGGGAGGCAAGTATGAGTATCTTTATGCTCTCCTTCATTATCTTCCAGAATATCTTCATACTATCACCCATGCAGCCAAAAACAAGGCTATCAGGCTTATTATATCCCCTGTTGTCGTCACATACGGTCCCATTATATTGTCAGGGTCATAGCCTTTCTTGAAAAGCCAAAAGCAGGTTACTGTGGTCAGAGGGATAGAAAGGATATCCGATATCAATGAGGTCAGGATGGCTATATACACTATCTTTATGTAAAAAACATGGAAGTAGATGTATGTTGCGGCCAAAGAAGCCACACCCAGCACTGTTCCGACCAAAAGGACAAGGATGAGTGATGCAAGGAGATTCTCTCTTATGAAGGGTGAGTTGTCTATCTTCGGTTTTATGCGGCCGATATGCAATGCAGAGCTGAGTCTTGAGGCCAAAGACCCATTGACATTGCCTTTCATCTCAAGGAACCCAGGGATCAATATCAGGAGACCCGGAACAAGCAGCAGATCATCCTTGATTGAGGCAAGGATTATGCCTGCAATCAGCCCTCCGGTTATTGATACGAACTGCCCCGCGGATATCTCCTTGAAATCAGAGAATGTCATTTTAGGCTAGCGATCAGTCAGAAGCGTATTTCTTGAAAAGTTTGTCCGCTTCATAGCTCCCTATTGCAATCACTTCATCATCAGGCATAAGCCTGAAGTTCTTGTCTATGCTGAATATCCAGCTCCCGCTCCTCTTCACGCCTATTATCGTCGCCTTTGTGTTCGTCCTTATATGGTTCTGCCCTATCATCTTGTTAGCATAAGATGATTTGGGGTGTATCTTTGCCGTTATCACCATCTTGCTGCTCTCTGTGAGGATATCCCTCACAATTGGCGGCGTGCCTTTGCCGGAAGAAAGCTCTGCAATCTGCAGTGCAGCATTCGATATGTCCTTGATGTAATCAGTAAGGTTGACTATGAACATCCTGTCCTCATCAGACTCTTTTATCTTGAAGACCATCTTCAATGTCTGCTCCTCAAGGAGACCTATCTCCTTATGCATATCCTTGACCTTGTCGACTATCTGCCTGTCCTTCAGGAAAACAGCAGAATAAGCCAGATCGAGCATGAGCTCGGTCATATCTTTCATCCTGAGAATATTCTCTTTTATGTTCATTATGCCACCTCTTTTGGTTTTATCGGCCAAATGCTCTTTTATAAAGGGTTAGGGTTGATTCGATTAATAAAGTTTGCTGTCATAGTTTTTCCCGCAATATTTTTATATGCTTTGCGCTATGCTTTAAAGAGGGCAGGAAGCATTCGAGGCTGAAGGGGGTAACATGGCAATAATAGCAGATCTTCACATCCACGGCAGGTTCAGCAGAGGTACGAGCACATCCCTTGACATAGATAACCTGCAGAAGTATGCGCTGATAAAAGGCGTCGATCTTCTCGGCACAGGCGATTTCACGCATCCGAAATGGATTGAAGAGCTGAAGCAGAAGCTCGCAGAGGATGACACAGGGATATTAAGGACAAAAGACGGATTCCCGTTCGTCCTCCAGACCGAGCTCTCGCTCATCTACACCCACCAGGGGAAAGGAAGGAAGGTCCATCTTGTCGTTCTTGCAAAAAACTTCGATATCGTGAGGCAGATAACAGAATATCTTAAGAAAAAAGGAAGGGTGGATTATGACGGGAGGCCCATCTTCGGGATGCCGTGCCCTGAGTTTGTTGAAGATATGATGAAGATAGCCGGGGGTATAGAAGTGATACCTGCGCATATATGGACGCCGTGGTTCAGCATGTTTGGTTCAAATAGCGGATTTGATTCTGTCAAGGACTGCTTCCAGGACCAGACTAGGAATATCCATGCTCTTGAGACTGGTATGAGCTCTGATCCCGAGATGAACTGGAGGCTTTCACAGCTTGATGATTTCGCTTTGGTGTCATCCTCTGACCTGCATAGCTTCTGGCCATGGAGGATAGGAAGGGAAGCTACTCTATTCGACATAAGATTGACTTATGACAATCTGATAAAGGCGATCAGGACAAGGGAAGGATTGCAGGGGACGATAGAGGTTGATCCTGGATATGGTAAATACCATTACACGGGCCATAGGAACTGCAATATCTGCCTGGATCCGAAGCAGGCAAGGAAATTAGGGGATATCTGCCCTAATTGCGGGAAAAAACTTACTGTTGGGGTGCTTGAGAGGGTGGAGGCATTGGCAGACAGGCCGATGGGTTTCAGGCCTAAAGGGGCGAAGCCATTCAGGAGACTGATACCTCTCTCAGAGATACTTGCGAAGCTCCTGGACAGGGAGATAGCAACACAGGCAGTATGGAAAGAATACAATAACCTTATTGCGAACTTCAAGTCTGAGTTCAACATACTCCTGAACGCCAGCGAGAATGAGCTTATGAAGTTCACAAGCCCAAAGATAGCTGAGATGATAATCAGGAACAGGGAAGGGAAGATAGAAGTCAAGCCGGGATTTGACGGCGAGTATGGGATTCCTGTCTTCAGCGATGAGGACAGGAAGATAGCTGAGAATCCGCAGAAAATCAGGCAGAAACAGACTTCATTAGGGGAATTCTGAGTCTCAATCCAGAATCGAATCAACTTAAAAAAAATCGCCCCTCATTGCTTTGCACTAAGGGGCTTTAACAGAATTTATCTTCTTTTCTTCTTTTTTCCTGATTTCTTCTTTGCTGCTTTCTTCTTTGCCAAGTTTTCACCTCGTTGTTTTTTAATACTATTCTTGAAAATTATTTTGAATTTCGTCTGCTATTAGTGAGTATATTTTTTTTCTTTATAAATGTTTCTGATTTTTTCCGGATTTTCTGATTTTTTTTCCAAAAAAATATTTTTCTGATTTTTTTCCGTATGCTGCTGCAGATCCGATCCATCATCTCTTCCAGTCTCCTGTTTTTTCATAGTTACCCGAAAATAAGTAGCAAAACTTAAATAAAAAATCCATGGTTTATTATCAAAATTGCATCTAAGGTGGGGAAATGAAGAGGATAGGGATAGCAGACACGATGTTTTCAAGGCATGATATGGCCAAAATCGCTGAAAAGGCCGTTTTTGACAGCGAAGAGGGCATAAAAGTTGAAAGATACACTGTCCCCGGGGTCAAAGACCTGCCTGTAGCATGCAAAAAACTGTTTGAGGAGCATGGCTGTGACATTGTCCTGGCTCTTGGCATGCCGGGTCCTATGCCTATAGACAAGGTCTGCGCCCATGAAGCTTCACAGGGCCTGATCAATGTGCAATTGATGACAAACAGGCATATCCTTGAGGTATTTGTGCATCTTGACGAGAGCGATGACGAGAGGGAGCTTGTCAGGATGGCCGAAGACAGGGTGAGAAAACACACCTTGAATGCGATTGCCCTGCTCAAAGGCAAAGAAGAGCTGGGCAGGTTTGCTGGCAAGGGGATAAGGCAGGGGCATGCTGATGCAGGGCCTTTGAGGATATGATCTCTTATGTTTTATGGTGATTTAATGATAAAAAACAATGCGGGGGATAAAAATGAATGAAAAGATAGGGTTTGTTGTGTCGGATTTCAACGCAGACATCACCCATCTCATGGCGAAGATGGCAGAAGAGCATGCAGTCTTCATGGGCGCAAAGGTGGAGAAGGTCATGAGGGTGCCGGGAGCATTTGACATGCCATTGGCTATAAAGAGGCTTCTTGAGATGAAGAATATAGACGGAGTTGTGACTTTGGGCGCCGTCATCGAAGGGGACACTGACCATGACAACATCGTTGCGCAGAATGCGGCAAGGAAGATGGCAGACCTGGCAGTACAGTTCGACAAGCCCGTCGCACTGGGAGTTACGGGGCCGAAGATAACCCATGCAGGAGCCGTTGACAGGATCGATGAGTATGCAAAACGGTCAGTAGAGTCATGCCTGAAGATGCTGAGAAGGCTTAAATAGAAGCTCATAATCTGTGAATGAAAATGGAAGGGCGAGGAAAAAAAGAGGACAGCTATTTCATGCAGCTTGCGTTTGAGCTGGCCAGGAAAGCTGAAGGAAGGACTTCTCCGAATCCCATAGTGGGGGCAGTCATAGTCAAAGACTGCACAGTGATAGGCCATGGGTACCATAAGAAAGCTGGCATGCCTCATGCTGAGATCGAGGCGATGAATTCTGTAAGCGACAAGAGCATGCTGAAAGGCGCAACCATGTACACCCTTCTTGAACCCTGCTGCCACTATGGCCGTACAGGCCCATGCACAAAAGCGATAATCGAGGCAGGCATAAGCAGGGTCGTCTCCTCTATCCAGGACCCGAATCCGAAAGTGAACGGGAATGGCTTCCGGGAACTGAAAAAACACGGGATAGAGACTGAATACGGCATAATGGAGAAGGAGACAAGGAAGCTGAACGAGGCATTCATAAAATATGTCACTACAAAAAGGCCGTTCGTCATATTGAAGGCAGCCATGACGCTGGACGGGAAGATAGCAACCACTACAGGGATGTCGAAATGGATAAGCTCAGAGGCGAGCAGGAGATATGTCCATGAACTCAGGAACCGGGTTGATGCAGTCATCGTCGGCATAAACACCGTCCTTCACGACAATCCTAGGCTTACATGCAGGATGGAGAACGGAAGGGACCCTTTGAGGATAATACTCGACAGCAGATTGAGGATACCATTGGATTCAAGGATATTGGCAGACAAGAATGCGCTGATCGCAACGACAAAGAGATGCGACAGGCAGAAAAAGGTGGCGCTTGAGCAGAAAGGCATCGGTGTTGTGATTGTCGGGAAGGATGAAGATAAGGTTGACCTGAAAGAGCTGATGTATGAGCTTGTCCTAAGGGGTATAACAAATATAATGATTGAAGGGGGCTCAGAGATAAGCGCCTCTGCGCTGAAACAAGGCATAGTCGACAAATTCGTCTATTTCATCTCCCCCAAGATCATCGGCGGCAGGGATGCAAAGACGCCTCTCGGCGGAGAAGGCATAAGGAACATGGACCAGGCGATAAACCTCAGGGATGTCGAGATAAGGAAGATAGGCGATGATGTCGTCATAGAGGGATATATATGAGGCTAAATAAAGGGGATGAGGTGAAGTTTCCCACAAAATTCGGGCAGTTCAGGCTGATCCCCTATTCTGAAGGAGAGAAATGCCACATGGCCTTGGTAGCAGGGAATCCTGAAGATGGCGCTCTTGTAAGGATCCATTCCGAATGCCTGACAGGAGAGGCTCTTTTCTCATTGAGATGCGACTGCAGGGAGCAGCTTGAAAGATCAATGCAGATTATCGCTGAAGGCAGGAACGGTGTTTTGATCTATCTCAGGCAGGAAGGCAGGGGCATAGGTTTGCTGAACAAGATGAAGGCATATTCATTGCAGGACAAAGGCATGGACACAGTCGAAGCCAACCACCAGCTGGGCTTCAGGGCCGATGAGAGGGATTATTCTGCTGCTGTCGCAATCCTGAAGGATCTCGGTCTGAAGAAGATAAGGCTGATCACGAATAATCCTGAGAAGATAAAGGGGCTGAACGGAAGCATAGAGGTCTCTGAGAGGATACCCATCGTTGTCCAGCCGAACGGGCATAACAAGAGGTATCTTGATGCGAAAAGAGAGAAGATGGGGCATGAGATTTAGGGGTTTGGTTTAAACGGCTCACTCCTCTTCCAGAATTCCTCGAAATAGGCCTGGAATGAGTCTGCGATGTCCTGATTGATTATTTCTACTGCGAGGGCATGAGGGGACTGCAAGATGATTATTGTTGTATCCTTGAAGATGGCAAAACAGGCAGGAGTTCTTATCCCTTCAGGCATGTATCTTGCATCAACCCCCCAATATGAATTCCTGTTTTTTAATGTGTTTTGATCAGCATCTATATTGAATAATATTCTTGTTTTTATTTTTGCCTTTATTCTTCTGACATGATCCCTTTTCCAGTAAAGATGCTGTTCTTCTGGCTGGAAAGCAGGGACGCCCATATAATCATAGCTTTCGCCTTTTTTCAGCTTCAAATACAGATGTTCATGTGCTGTGCGGATGCCTTTGTAACCAAAATACATGTTTGTCGCGCTCTTCACAGCCATCTTCTGCTTGAGTTCAAGCTCCGGCAGCAGTTTTTCAATCATCTCCTTGTTTTCCTGCAGTCTTTCTTCCCTTTCATCAATGTAATCCAATATCTTATTCGGCTCTGCAGCCTGGAAATATTTTGTCTTCTCTTTTGTTATGACAGAGACAAGGCCTTTCTGCATAAGCTTTTCTAGAATTTGATAAATAATAGAACGGGCTATCCTGGATTTCTCAACTATCGGGCCCGTTGTGCTGGAGCCTAATTCTAACAAAGCAAGATATACCTTGATCTCTCCTTCTGTCAGGCCGGCTTCTTTGAGTGTTGAAATGTCCATATCTGGTGTTTTGAGGGGGTTTTATATATAAATCTTATGGTTGCTATACCAGTTATGGTGTGGTAAGATATTTATAATAGGTGGTGTTGTTACTACATTAGGATAAAAAATAATCGAGGTTGAGAAAATGTCAATAAGAACAAAACTGAACGAAACAGCCGGAAAGATGCCTTATGTGGGCAAAGCATTAACTTATCCAATCAGCAAATCGGAAATAACAGATAAAATATTAGAAATCTCATTGTATCCCCTAAAACTTCCTTCAGAAGATCAGTCTAAAGAAGAACAATTAGAAACAGGATTAAAAACGGGGAAGGCAGTAAGGAATGCAGTAGGGTATATGGGTGCAGGTATGTCTGCCACTGGACTGATTTCATTGGTAGGTTCTGAAAATGCCTCATTGGATTCCAATCTATTTGCGATTACATCCGTTTATTGCGGCGCACTTCTTTTGAATATGGCCTATATATTCCAAAAAGAGGTAAAAAGAATGAAAATTTCTTTAGAGGAATATCATGCCCTAAATAAAATAAAATGAAAGATGAAATGAGGCAAATAAGATGTCAACAATAAAGAAAATCGGAATGATGGCCATTGGAGTTTACATTGCTTTGATTAATGCAATCCCTGCAAAGGCAGCAGACGCCACTGTGGAGATTGTTTCAGGAGCAGATGCCAACAGCAATGTTTCTACAACAATAGACACAAAGCTTAGCGGGGAGATTGCCAAGAGAGCAAACTTCTTTCTTAGGAACAGGACAACTTTAGATGATAGCCGCATGGTTGGTTCATTTACGTCAGTGGACCTGAGCTACGCATTGGGTAAAGGATTTGATGCTGTTGCAGAAACACAATATGTCCCCGGTTCAGAATTAGATGCAAGGCTGGGAATTCAATATTTCAGGGAAGCAGGGAAAAATCTTACAGCATATGCTTTAATAACAAGGAATTTCAGCGAAAACCCAAATACCGAATTTACAGGAGTTTTAGGTTATACTAAAGGCATAGGCGGAAAATGGAAGCTGGCTGGAAGAATGGAAGAGGTCGTCAATATGACTGACAATAGTTATAACTATGACCTGACAAGGATGAGATTGGGCATTGGAAGAGGCAAATTCACAATTGGCCCGGCAGCAGACATCTCCGGCATTGGAAGCGGAAAAAGACCAACCTATGTATTGGGCGGGTTTGCTTCAGTAAAGTTTTAAATTTTTGTTTTTTTAGATTAACTTCAAAAACTTTAAAAACCTCCTCCCCTAACTGCTATCCATGCCGCCGCCAAAAAAGGTAATCGTATTCGGTACATTCGACATCCTGCATCCTGGCCATCTCAATTTCTTCAGCCAGGCCAAGAAGGCAGGAGGTCTGGATTCAAAATTAGTTGTTGTCATAGGCAGAGACCTTAATGTGAAGCAGGCGAAAGGCCTGTTCCCTATCAACAATGAGACGACAAGGCTTTTGAGGGTGAAGAAAGTCCAGGAAGTTGATGATGTCCTCATGGGAGACCTGAAGGACAAGATCAGCATAATAGAGAAGACAAGGCCGGACATCATCTGTTTGGGCTATGATCAGGAGCTTCCTGAGAATTTCGAGGCAGAGCTGAAGAAGAGGAACATAAAGGCGGAAGTGAGAAGGCTTAATGCATACCAGCCGGACAAGTTCAAGAGTTCTAAATTGAAACAGTGATATGGGTATTATTAAAACCACCCTATTGTTCAGCAGCTGCTGTGCTCATCCCTACTTTTTTGCATCACGACGACCCTCATCCTCCCGTTCGCCTCCACTACACAATCCACTGATATGGCTCACGGCCGCACAATTTAAACCCATTCAACAATCGCAACTGCGCACAACTAAATCCCCCTACCTCCCTTTTGTGAATCGAGTACCTTGAGGTGATAGGGTGGGATAGATTGGAGGTTGTGCGGTTTTGGGTGTGGCTAATTTTAGAGGAAAGAAATGCGCCCCTTATAAAAAATATTGTCTGGTGTCCACAAAAAACTCCTTTCCTTAGAACATCTCCTCAACCATCTCTATGTACATCGCTGCGCTCCACGCCTGCATCAAGCAGCCTTTGCTCTCCCTGTTGGCAGCAGAGCTTATCTCTGCATGATGGCCTATCGCACCTGAGAACAGTATCTCATGGGTGCTCGCTTCAAGGATCTTATCAGCATACTCCTTGAATTTCCTCTTATTGACCCTATTCATGCATACTGCCGCAAGGTTATTCAGCCAATACCAGCAGTCGCCCCTGTGGTAGCTCTGGTTGTTCTCGCCGGCATGATAGTTGCAGAACAATGGGTTTTCCTTGTCTATGGTCGAGATGCCGCCCCAGCCGTTCCACAGCTTAGGCATTATCGTCTTGAAGCATTTCTCCCACTGCGAATTGGACAGCAATTCAGGGTATACATAATGGGCTATGAACACATTAGGCCTTATCGTCTCATCATTGACACCGTCCTTGAGATACCTTCCGTTCCAGAACCTCTCCCTCACTTTTTTCGCAAGGTCGTTCTCAAGATGGACAGCCATATTATGGCCCACATCATCCTTCATTGTCCTGCACAGCAGCTTCATGAGCTTGTAAGTGCAGAGCCTCAATGCCTGAATCTCTATCCTTATACCTTCCCTGTTATCCCCCCTGTATTCAGTGTCCATCCATGTCTCAAGCTTGCTGTTTATGGCAAAATCCTGGGCTGTATACCTCTTCAGCAGCATATAGACGGAATCCTCCACTTTTTTCTTCATGAATGTGAGGTCATCTTTTGAGAGATATTCCGTGATGAGGTTTTTCCTGTACAATTCCTCGAACAGGTCATAGCATCTCTTCATGACCCAGCCTATCCCGTCTGCAGACTCGAGATCAGAAGCAGGGTACCTGTTAGGGATCCTTCCATCGTCTTTTATCTCCTTCAGCTTCCTGAACAGTATGTCCTTGACAAGGTCGTATTTCCCCTGTATCATCAATGCCCTCAAGGATACTGCCTCATCCCTTGTCCAGTACTGGAAGAACCACCACAACCCTGCATAGATGCCTTTCTTGTTGCTTATCACATTAGCAAGATGGTCCAATGATGAGCATGCAGACCTGTAAGCCATCGTCATCTTCTCGTCCTCGAATTTCTTCGTGATATTCACATACATCTGCTGTTTTTCCTTGACATTCCTGAGGTTGCTGAGCAGCTTCTCATTCTCCTGTATGGCTTTGTTCTTGTTCTTGGAGAACGAGATGACCAATCTGTCCGCTTTTATTATGATAGACCTGTACACATACCTCTCCCATGGCCATGAGTTCCTTTCCCTGTCGAAAGGATAGCTGACCTGGTAGAATTCATTGGCTTTCCTGAACTCCTTGCCGTTGTCTATCACGACATAGACCGTGAATTCCTGCTTCGCATGCGTCTTGTCCTCCTTGCTGTCTGTCTTTTTCGTGAACTCTATGATTATCTTGTCCTTCTCCTTGTAGATCCTGTAATACCTGCCGAATTCCCTGACATCATACGCTTTTCTCACATCAAGATCGATCTGTATGTCTGTTTCAGCGCTTAGCTGATACCCTATTGAGTTGTGGAACAAAGGCATGAACAATGTCTCTTTCAGTCCGTTCTCCCTCTCCCTCTCTATGCAGTAGAATTTATTCGTCACCTTGACGACTTTCCCGGAATTCAAGGGGAGGATATTCTCTATGACCTTGAACATGTCGAAATTGTCGCAGAAGAACGCCCCCTGATACCTTGATGACTGGTAATCGCTCAGCGAGAAATAACCTCCTATCTTGTTTGTGAGGATGAAATGGGGGTTAGGTGTTTCTCCCTGGAGTGTAGAATTGCCTAATGTATGCACGACTTTAGTCATTTAGCCCCCTCTTTTTTCACTTAGATATTTATTATTAGTATATGAAAAGAAGTTGTTTATATAGTTTTTGGATTGGTGATGGTTTTGTGTTTTTTTATTAGGTTTTTGTTCATAAAATTTATGTTTTTGAAATAAACCAACAATATCTACGGGGGGACCAAGGTCCCCCCCGTCCCCCTCCTACAACGTACTGGGCTGGGGAGCGGTTGTAGTGGGGTAATTCAGCAAATCAAAGAAGAGGGCATGAGCCATATCAGGAAGTTCATCCTTGGAGGCGAATGGAATGTTGATTTTGATGCATAAATTGTTAGAAAAACACATTAAAGATAGAGCAATCAACTCAAAACCTTCATTCCCCCCTATAGAACTTCGCAGCCTCTTCAGGAGGCAGGGTGTTTATTATCGTGCCGTTGAACTCAAACCCTGCCCATGTTGCGAGCCTCGGCAGTATCTCGATATGGAAATGGAAATCCTCGCCTGCGGGGGAATTATGCAGCATGAAATTATAAGGCGCATTCAGCTTCTTCAGTTTTTTTAGTATGCTGTTCATGACCTCTGCAAGATCCTTTACCTGGCCGTTGTCAAGATCAGTTATGCTTTTCACATGCTGCTTTGCCAGCACCCATATCTCGAAAGGGAATCTCGAGGCATAAGGCGCGAAAGCGACAAAATTCCTGTTCTCAAAGCATCTCCTGAAAGAATCCTTTTCGCTGTTGATTATGCAGCAGTAAGGGCAGATATTCATCTTCTCCTTGAATTCCTTTATCGCCTTTGCCTCCTGTTCCACCAGTTCAGGCACCTTATTGTATGCGATCACCTGGGAATGCGAGTGCAATATCGATGTACCGCCTTCCTTTCCTGAATTCTTGAAGACCTGGACATACTTTATCCCATTCATCTTGCCCAGTTCCTTTATCCTCATCGAATAAAGCGAGATCAGGTCGACTATGTCTTTCGGAGCGAGGTCCCAGAGCTGCTTCTTGTGGTCATTCGTCTCTACGATCACCTCATGCATGCCGTAATTTGCAGAGAAGGTATAGAATATGTTGTCGGTCTTTATGGAAGCTTGGCCTTCCTGCCTCACTGCGGCGAACTTGTTTGGGAAGACCCTCATCTTCCACCTGTTCTTTGCGCCAATCCTGAATATCTCAGGGGGAGTCTCATCCTCGCTGCCTGGGCAGAAATAGCATTTGCCAGCCTTCTGTTTCACCTGTTCCTGCACGAACTCATGAGGCCTCTTGCCCCTTTCGCTCGCGATGATCACCCATCTGTCAAGGAAATAATCTTTTCTAAGCTCCCCCATATTTATCCTCTTGCCTTATCCCCATTCTTTTCTTACTGCCCCATTATGGGCTTCATAATAATTATTTATCAATTCCCCCCAATCTGCCAGATTTGACGCTTCCTTCGCAAGTATCTTCTGCCTGACCCTTCCCTTGTCATCAAGCTTTGTGAAATTATGGAGTATCTCTGTGAAATGCTGCACTGTCTCCTCCTCTGTCTTGTGGAATCTCTGCAGTATGAAAACGCCGTTATTGATGACCCCTTTCTGCATCAGGAACCTTCCGAAACCGCCAAGGTCCGTAGTGAGGGAAGGTACGCCGAGAGCAGCAGACTCCAGTGGCGTGTATCCCCAGGGCTCATAATAGCTGGGGAACAGCCCGAGATGGCAGCCAGTTATGGCCTCATAATAAGGCAGGTCTATCAGGCCGTCTATGCCTGAAAGGTAGACCGGGTAGAATATGGCCTTGACTTTATCCTCTTCCTTGTTGTCAAGACCAGTGTTGACGAGATTCCTTACTATGTCATCATTCTCTTCATAAGAGATATTGTGCGTAACGATGAGCGGATTGCCTTTTTTCATGAAATTGATCCTTATCTTCTTCGCTTCAAGCAGGAAATCCTGGTCAAATATCTTTTCCTGCTGGAATTTCTTCACATCATTGAACGCATTCACGTCGCATGTCATTATATTGTTTATTATCTTTTCCTTGAATTCTTCTAGGTTTTCCTCGACAAAATCCTTTATCTGATAGTAGCTGTTCTTGTTCAATGAGAGCTCGAGCTTCGCACCATGCACATCCCTCGGTATGCAGAATAATGCGACAACTGTTTTTTTTGTGTCCTCTTTCTTCATGATTTCATTTAGGTTTGTAAGCGCCTTTATGAAGATGTCAATGCCCTTGTTCTTGAACTCATATCTTCCGACTATGAAGAAAAGCAGCGTCTGCTCAAGGTCGAACTTGTAATGCGGGAAGAAATAATATGCGACGAACTCCCTTATTATCTCCCTGTTCTTCCTGTGCTTGATGGCGCATTCCTCATACGTCGGGAATCTTGATATGTCCAGGCCGTTGAGCAGGAGGACATCAGCCTTCCTCCCGAGTATCTTCTCTGCTTCAATTGCAGTTATCTCGCTCACCGTGGTGAATATGTCGGCATTCAGCGCACACGCCTTCTCAGCAAGGAATTTTGCCTGCACGCCATGATTGTATGCTTCCTTCATCGGGTCCATGCTATCCAGCATCTCATACAATGGCTCGCCGCTTCCGGCTATGCTCCTGCCAAGCATTGTTGCATGGGTCGTGAATATAGTCCCTATCTTAATGCCCTCCTCTTTCTTGGCATTCTTCAGGTAAAGCAATCCGAAACCTGACATCCATTCATGGAAATGCCCTACGATCTTCTGCCCATTATTCTTGTTGTTGTAGATGCAGTATCTCCCGATCAGCTTGCCCGCAGCAGTAGACCATAGCATAGGCTCATCAAAATCCCATTCTGCAAACAATGAATCGATCTTGAACGTGTCCCAATAGAATTTCTTCAGGTCATTCTTCCTGCCCATGAAATTCTGGAAATCTATGAGTATCGCTTTCGGCTCGCCTTTTATCTGCCATATGCCATAATGGCAGAATATGCCTTCTTTCGTGAGGTCATCAAAGGCTCTCCTGAATTCAGAAGGGGTTTCCTGCTCGACAAAGATCTCTTTTGCCTGGTTCTCGAAATAAGGGCCTATCACAAAATAGTTCTTATACTTCTGGTTTATGAGGGCAGCCTTCGACATTATCACAGTGTATATGCCTCCTACCTTGTTGCATACCTCCCATGAAACCTCGAAAAGACAGTCCGCTTTAATCTCCATATTAGTTCACCTTCTACCCCTGATAAGGCTTCTGTAGCTCGATTTAAATAATTTTAACATTACTATTGAATACTCAATCATTTTGCAAATATGCCTCTCTCTATATCTTATATTTTTAATCATAACATAGGTATATCATAAATATATCTTAGTATTTTTATAATTGGTATATATAGTTAAAATGATATTAAGTTATGTCTATAAAAGCAAAAAATTTATAAACTAGTAGTGCCTTTCGTATACTAGTCTATAGGAGATATATATGGTTCAGCAAAAAAAGAGGCTGTTTACAGAACTGAGGAATCTTATTCTTGAGAATGTCGTGTCCGGCCAGAAAACACTGAACCAGATAGCATCAGAGACAGGCATCAACTGGAAGACAGTCGACAACCACATGACATTTCTCATAGGCAAGGGCCTTGCCAAGGAAGTTTTCAGCAGCAGATACGTCAGGATAGTCGAAGCTACAGAGAAAGGGATCGAACAGGCTGGCCGTATCCAGAAGACAGGGACTTTGCATAAGAATGCCACTAAAACATCACAAGCAAATCCTGTTAAAAAATTTGAGAAGAAAGGAGAGGTCAATATCATATGAAGGGAGATAGGCGCGCAAGGGTGCTCATGTTCGGCTGGGAGTTCCCGCCGTACAGCTCAGGAGGATTAGGCACAGCATGCCATGGCCTGGTCAAAGGCCTCTCTAATAACGGCACAAAGGTGATCTTCGTGGCGCCTAAGACGCCCAAATCCGACAATTCGAACACCAAGCTGATCTCGGCGATGAGCAACATCACACTCAAAGAGGTAGAATCGATGGTGACACCTTACATGAATGAGAACGAATTCCTGAAAGAGCTGACGACAATGCCCGCTGAAAAGATAAGCTTATACGGGAAGAACCTTTTCCAGGCAGTCTACCTGTTCTCAAGGAGGGCAAAAATAATAGCAGAGAAAGAGAAAGGGAATTATGATGTCATACACTGCCATGACTGGCTCACCTATCAGGCAGGCATATATGCAAAAGAGGTGAGCGGAAAGCCATTGGTCGTGCATATGCATGCCACTGAATTTGACAGGACAGGCGGCAATGGCATCAACCAGTATGTCTATGACCTTGAGAAAGAAGGATTGATGAAGGCAGACAAGGTGATCACGGTGAGCAATTACACGAAGAACATGGTCGTGAAGCATTACGGCATTGACCCGAAAAAGATAACAGTAGTCCATAATGCAGTTGAATTCGAGCAGAACGATTTCCCTGATGCCAAGATAAATGACGGCCTCAAGACAGTCCTTTTCCTCGGCAGGGTGACCCTGCAGAAAGGCCCCGATTATTTCATCTATGCTGCAAGGAGGATATCTGACATGTATCCTAATGTGAAATTCATAATAAGCGGGACAGGCGATATGCTCCCTTTCATAATCCAGAAAGCGGCTGATCTTGGGATAGCAGACAAGGTCCTGTTCACAGGGTTCCTCAAGGGAGCTGATGTTGACAGGGCATACCAGATGGCTGATGTCTATGTGATGCCTTCTGTGAGCGAGCCTTTCGGCATAACGCCACTCGAGGCATTGAAGAACAATGTGCCTGTCGTGATATCCAAACAGAGCGGAGTCTCAGAGGTGCTCAGGAACGCCTTTAAGGTGGATTTCTGGGACATAGATGAGATGACGAACAAGGTCGTCTCTATCCTGAGGTATGATGAACTGAAGGATGAGCTCACTGCACATGGCTCAACAGAAGTGAGGAGATTCAGCTGGGATGAGCCTGCAAGGAAATGCATGGATGTTTATGAGAACCTGATCAGATGATAATAAAGGATAAAAAATGCCAAAAGAGGAAAAGCTAAAGGAGGAAAAATGGTAAGCATCTGTTTTTACTTTCAGGTGCATCAGCCTTTCAGGCTGAGGAAATATTCGGTTTTTGACATCGGCAAGAACCACAGCTACTTCGACAATAAGAAGAACATAGAAGTCATGCTGAAGATAGGCAGGAAATGCTATCTTCCCATGAACAGGCTGCTGCTCGAGCAGATAAACAGGTACAAGGATGCAGAAAGGGATTTCAAGGTGTCTTTCTCTATCACAGGCACGGCGCTTGAGCAGTTCGAACAGTATTTCCCTGACGTACTTGACACATTCAAGGAGCTCGCAAAGACGAAGAAAGTGGAATTCCTCTCAGAGACATACTACCACAGCCTCTCATATCTCTATTCAAAGGACGAGTTCAGGCAGCAGATAGAGATGCACAGGGACAAGATAAAAAAGCTCTTCGGCCAGACCCCCTCCATATTCAGGAACACGGAGCTCATATACAACAACGACATGGCGAAAGTGATAGAGGATATGGGCTATAAGGGGATACTTGCTGAAGGATGGGACAAATGCCTAGAATGGAGGAGCCCTAATTTCGTCTACAAGCCGGCGGGCTGCGAAAAGATAAGGTTGCTGCTGAAGAATTACAGGCTGAGCGATGATATCGCATTCAGGTTCTCGAACAGGGGATGGAATGAATGGCCTTTGACGGCTGAAAAATACATGCAGTGGGTCAACTCAGTGAACGGCAACGGCACGAACATAAACCTTTTCATGGATTATGAGACCTTCGGAGAGCACCAATGGGGGGACACAGGCATATTCGATTTCATGAAAAGGCTGCCTGAGGAAGTATTGAGGAACCCTGACAATAATTTCAAGCTGCCTTCAGAGCTCGTCAAGGATCATGAGCCCGTAGGGGAGATAAACGTACCCTTCACGCTGTCGTGGGCGGATGTTGAGAGGGACCTGAGCGCCTGGCTGGGCAACAGGATGCAGCAATCTGCTATAAAGCAGCTGTACATGCTGGAGAAAGAGATAAAGATGATCGGGGACAAGGAGCTTCTTGAGGAATGGAGGAAGATGCAGACAAGCGACCATTTCTATTACATGTGCGTGAAGTATTTTTCAGATGGTGATGTGCACAAGTATTTCAACCCTTACGACACCCCTTATGACGGTTTCATCACATTCATGAACGCCTTGAACGACCTTGTATTGAGGGTTAAGCAGAGGAACGGCAGCCTTTACCTTGATGCTCCTGCTGGAAACAAGTCATCCTCGCAGGTGTTCAGGTCATGATGATCCGCTTATTGCGGGTTCAAAGGCAGCCAAGACAACAAAAAATATATATCAGGTAAGCATAAAAAAAGAAAAAGAGGTGGAAAAGTGGTAAAAAGGGGTAAAGGAGGACCAAAGGCTAAAGCCGAGGCCAAAAGCCCGGGAAAGCCGGCAGTGCCTGCAGCAGCCAGAAAAGCGAGGCTCAGGTACTGGGATGAGAATGTGCCGGACCAGTTCGTCTTCTATGTGCGCGACGGCAAGGTATTGAAGAACCTCAAGGAGCTTGTTGCAGCACTGGACAGGATGACTGATGATGTGTTCAATCATCACGCGAACAGGGAAAAGAACGATTTCAGCAACTGGATAAAGGATATAATGCAGCACCATGATCTTGCGCATAATATACTCGGCAAGAACAGGATGGGGGCCAAAGAGACCATAGTGTTCTATGTGAAGAGGAAGACAGGCAAAAGCGCATTATGATCGTAAGCATAGTAAATAAAGTTTATAAAAAAAGGTAAAAAAGAGGTGTGATATGATAACTCCGGAAAAAGCAGCAGACCTGCTTGAGGATGTCAAGGAGAACAGCCATTTCAAGCTGCACATGGGCACTAATATTGCCAGTCTGAAACAGCTTGCAGAAGCCCTTGACATAATGGCGGAAGCAGCATTCAACCACCATGTGAATGCGAACAAGAATGACTTTGCGGCATGGATAAGGCATTCGATAGGCGATGCAGAGCTTGCAGACACCATAAATAAGATGAGGGACAGGAAGAGGATATCTGCGGCCGTAAGGAAAAGGGTTGATTTCCTTGAGACAAAGAGCAGGGAGAACAAGCTAAGCGGAAAGGATTTCCTTACATGCGGCGTGACGGATTTCATACTCGGCGCAGTCATAGGATTCGTCATCGGGATGATATTCGCAGTGATAATATGAGAGGAAGAAAAAACATGAGAAGAGCAGGCATTGCAGTGATGCTACTGGCAGCGTTTATTGTAGCTTTTATCAGCGGCTGCACAGAGACGCAGGTCGTCGATCTGGATGTCTCGACTGTCCAGACCATCAATGATACGAAGGTGATAAGGAACGAAAGCAGATATATCCTTCAGGAAGAGGAAGGATTGAAGCCCGTGCCTGCCGATACACAGGAGTGGTTATGCTCAGAGAAAGTGCTTCTTGCGATGAGGAGCTGCAAGTGGGACAAGGAAAATATAGGGAATCTTGATATAATAATAATAAACAATGGTTATATGAACATCACAATGGCATTCTATCTCTATGATAAGGACGGCAAGAAGATAGGGGACGCTTTTAATGATACCCTTTTCCCGGTAAAAAGCGAATGGAATTTCAGGCTGCCTTTCTCAGAGCTTGAGAAGAAATACGGCAAGATAGAGAAGATACAGGCAGCGCCAGTCCTCATGGAAGGGGATAATATACTGTCATGCACGAACAAGATACTGCCTGTGCTGGTTGACGGGTGCGGGTAGAAATTTTATTGAAAATTGTCGGGGTTTAAAGATAATCCCTACTCGCAAGCTCGTCTGGGATTATCAGACTTGCCTTCGGCAAGTAATACCTCGGACTTCAGTCCGACAATTGTCAAAAACCGCTCTCAATGTATTAAACAATACCTGCTCATCGCAAACTCTACCGGCGGTTTTTGAGCATGCTCAGAAATCGCCTTGCTGATTTCTGACATTTCAAGACTAAAAACTCGCCATCAATGCGAGAAGCGTAATACTCCGGCAACGGAAAATTTTCAATTTTCCTAGTTCCAAAACCTTCGGTTTTGTAACCTTTAGGCCGGAGATAGTCACCGAGCGAAGCGAGCGTGACTATGAAAATCCGCAGATTTTCAGTAGCTCCAAGCGGCGAGTTTTTATTATTTAGGATGATAAAAATCCGAACATATTTTATTCATTTCAACAATATACTTACTGATCCTGTTTAATGCCTTTAAAGAATCAAACTCTATAATAATTATAATTATAAGGCCCACTATAAAGGTTATTTCAAATGCAAGTCCCATTGATTTTTGATTGTAGGTAAGTATTTATATTTGTTTTGGTTTTTTATTATCTGTCGAGATGGTCATCTGTTCAATCGCAATAGTGTTTAACTTTTCAAGACGTTTCACTTCATCCCCATACCCAATCCTTTCATCCCACCCATCCTTTTCATCATCTTCTCCATCGACTTCTCATTGCCGCCCTTGAACATCTTCATCATCTTCTTTCCCATGCGGTACTGCTTAACAAGATCCCTCACATCAGACGTTGAAACGCCTGCGCCTTTGGCGATCCTGTCAAGCCTGCCGCCCGATATGCTCTCGGGATCCTCAAGCTCTTCCTTTGTCATGGAATCCATCGCATGCTTCCATTTCTCAAGCTTGCCTTCCTGGACATTGAGCATGTCCTTCGGCATCTTCAATTGCCCGAACCCCGGGATCATCTCCATGACCTTGCCCAATGGCCCCATCTTCTTGACGGCCTGCAGCTGCTCGTAAAGGTCGATGAGATTGAACTCGCCTTTCAAGAACTTCTTGCCCAGGTCCTTGGCATCTTCCTCGCTTATGGCATCTTTTGCCTTCTCGAGCAATGCCTCGAGGTCGCCCATGCCCAGCAATCTTCCGACAAAATTCTTGGGCTTGAATTCCTCAAGGTCTTCCGGCTTCTCGCCTACGCCTATGAATTTCACTTTCGCCCCTGTCACAGAGCATGCTGCCAATGCGCCTCCTCCTTTCGCAGTGCCGTCAAGCTTCGTTATTATCACTCCTGTCACGCCGCAGGCTTCATGGAATTTTTCAGCCTGCTTCTGCGCTGCCTGGCCCACATCTGCCCCTATCACAAGAAGGTTCTCATCAGGCTTTATCTTCTTGTTCAGGTCATTCAATTCCTTGATAAGGCCATCAGAAAGCGCATCCCTTCCTGCCGTATCGACGATGACGATGTCGAACTTTGAAAGGTCCTTCTCATATCTCTGGTAGATCTTCAGGGCATTCTTCTCTTTCTTGTCTATGAAACAGGGAACATTGATCGATTTTGAGATCTGCTCGAGCTGGTCAGGTGCAGCAGGCCTATGCACATCCAGGCCTATTGTAGCGACCTTGTAGCTCCTTTTCGCATAGAACCTGGCAAGTTTCCCTATTGTGGTCGTCTTTCCATTTCCGAAAAGGCCGACCATCATTATCTTGAAGGGTTTCTTCTTGGGATTGATGTCGATCTTGCCCTGCTCTTCCCCCAGGAACCTGACAAGCTCTTCATAGACTATCTTTATGAGCCATTCTTTCTTGCTTATCGCGCCCGGCGCCTCTTCCTTGAGGAACCTCTCCTTGATGTTCTTCGTGAGCTCAAAGACCATCTTCACATTCACATCGGACTGGAACAGCGATTTCTGTATGTCCTTGATCAGCTCGTTTATGAGTTTTTCATCTACAAAGACGGCCCTTGCGACTTTCTGCAGGGTATCCTTCAATGATGTTCCAAGCTTTTCCAGGACCATTTTGATGCTCTTTAGTTCATACTAGCTGTAAAGCACAATAACGACATTTATAAATCTTTTCTTGACCCGGTCCAAAAAGAAAGCTTTTTATAATAGTAATATTTAAATACCCTAAATAACCAGATTTAAGTATTTGGGGGAATATCATGACAAAACGAGTAGGCGGAATAAGGAGAAAGACGAGAAATATCTTTTCCAAGACCATAAGGCAAAAAGGAAAGATAAGCATAAGCAAGTACTTGCAGCAGTATAAAGTCGGCGATAGGGTGATATTAAAGGCAGAGCCAGCCATACAGAAAGGCTTATACCACCACAGGCACCACGGAAGGCAGGGCATAGTGCAGGGCAAGAGGGGCAGCTGTTATGAAGTTCTGATCAAGGATATGGGAAAACAGAAGAAGATAATCTCGCATCCGGTCCATCTGAAAAAGGCATAATTCTGGAGGTAAGAAAATGACTGTTAAAGTATTGTCTGAAACGCCTATTACAATGGCTGAATTGAAGGAAGACCTGAAAAAGATAAAAGAGAGGGACGGAGAGCTCAATTTCAGGGCGAACAAGACAGAGGAATATCTGGGCCTGTTCTCAAATGTTGAAGTCGGCAAGGCAAGGGAGCTCAAGGAGAAGCTGAAGAAGCTTGATATCCCTAGGCTGAAGGAAGAGCACATAACAAAGATCGTCGATATCATGCCAGCCACATCAGAAGAGGTCAAATCCATACTCCAGGGGTATACGATCACAGTGAATAATGACAATGTGAAGAAGATAGCAGATGCTGTCGCTGAGTTCATTCCCAAGAAAGGGAAGAAAACTGAAAAGGCCGAGAAGGCAGAAAAAACTGAGAAAGCTGAATCAGCAGAGAAGACAGAGAAAGCCGAATAGGCATTAATAAGGGAACAATAAAATGATGATGATGGAAAGGAAATCAAAGGAAGAGTATGCGATTGTGCTGGATTTCCTGCAGAACGGCTATCCGTTTGACAGCAGGCCGTCGCACAAGAAGACACCCATAGTGCAAGCCATGGGGAAAGAGCATTTCACCCTGCTTGAGCTTGTCCCTAAGCCAGGCATCACGATCCAGCCCAATGAGGAGGTTTATATCGGCGATGAGAAAAGGGAGAAGATACACCACATCTCAGGAAAATTGCCCATGGACAGGCTGACTGCAACAGCGAATGCAGAGCTTGAGCCTGTGATAAACGAGCTGATCACGAAGAACGAGGCCAAATTCATCGAGTTTTTCAACAAGGCGGCTCCCATAACCATAAGGATGCATCAGCTCGAGCTTCTGCCGGGTTTCGGGAAGAAGCACATGGTCGAGATACTTGAAGCGAGAGAAGATAAGCCTTTTGGGAGCTTTGATGACCTGAAGAGCAGGGTGAAACTATTGCCTGATCCGAAGAAAGCCATAGCGAAAAGGATAGTGATGGAGCTCGAAGGGGAGCAGAAGCACAGGCTGTTTGTCGATAGATAGTCTCTAAATAACTTAAAAAAGGGTTCTGATATATTTTAAGCAATAATCCATACCTGGTCCCATAAAATAATATACAAAAAATCAAATGAACCACCTATCCAGATGGATAGTTTCATGTCTTTTGAGAATGAAGAATCATCTTTATTCTCGACAGGATGCGGAGCAAGTGTGCCGAGAGTGTTGAACGGAAAATCGGCTTTAGACTCTCTTCGTGTAGGGCATGTTTCTAAGGATATTGCTGAATCTCACTCACTCTTAAACAGGCTAATCTCTGTTCAGCCTTGTTCCCTTGATGTGACATTGGAAGAGTTCAAAGATATACAAGGGAATGTATTAGCCTATCCTTTCAATATACTTCCAGGACAAGAGATAATAGGTTATTCTGATATCAAGTTCTTGACCTTAGATACTGTTGTAAGCGTCGAGACAAGAAGCTCCACAGCGAGAAAAGGGCTTGCATGCCTCGGGTTCTCATCAGGAACTAGAACTGAACTTTTCCAGAATGAAAAAGCCCAGATGGCTTTCCTGCTCAAGAATTATTCCCCTAACTCTCTGCGTGTCAGCAATCCATTCTCTCCTGTCCAGATAAGTTTCACAAAAGAAAAATCAGTCGGCAATTATGGAACTGTTGATGCTCATCCTATCAAGCTGTTCAGGAATGGGGAAGATGTAACTGAGAAAAATAAGGTTAGTGTAGGGGTATTTGGCATGATGGACGCATATTTTGTCTATCTTACTGATGAGATGGTATATTTTCAGGAAACTGGCAAGCCTGTCGATGTAGAGGGGGATGATATAAAGAGGACATACATCAAAAAAAGATTGGACGATATCCACCGGATAAAACCAGGATTCTGCCTGACATTGACAGACGAAGAGATACACACAAATGGCTGTCCGGCTTATATGCTGCCTTTCCATTATATTGATGCCATAGAGAATCCTTATTCAATCACAGAAGATTCTATCGCAGACTTTGTCAAAAGGACATTCATCGGCGGCGCAGGCCTTCCGGTTACCGCAAATTCAGGGCTCATAAACCCCGGAACACACTCCAAGATTGTCTGCGAGAACATCCTCTATAAAGGGATTGACCTAGAGAAATACTTCAGATCAGGCAGCCCATTTGCACTCATCGTCCCTCTGCCTTTCTATGACGGAAGCATAGACAATGACAGTTATCAGAGCGTGCATCGCAATCAGAATGAGATAATGCCTTGAATACTTTTCCTACGCCTTAATGGTCCCATACCCTATCAGCCTGAACCTGTTGGCGACTCTCCTTGAGATCGCCACTTTAGCGCCGGCATCAGCGCATACTGCAAGCTTCAGATTGCACTTGAAAGAATCTTTTGCCAGCGCTGAGACTACGCCTACAGTCGCTGCAGAATTCACATTTAGCATCAATATCTCTCCTACTTTTATCGGGTCCACATCAAGGTCCCGTTTTGCTCCGACGACCCTCTTAAGGAGGTGGGTCTCCAGTGTCAGCTTGTCCCATATCATAGGAAGATTGCCCTTATGGCCGACAACATTGCCGACAAGAGTGTCGGATTTCACAATCGAGGGGTCAAGTCTTGTGAGCACACCGATCGACCCGCCGGGCTTGGCCTCATTGACATCCTCCCCTCCTGTCTTTATCCCGGTTATCTTCGTGAAGACGGGCTCATAGAACATCTTATTCTCTTTCTCTATCTTCCTGCCGGGCCTGAGCTCAATCTCTTCGCCGACAGAAAGTTTTCCCTGTATTATCGCGCCGCCAAGCACTCCGCCAACCATCTTTGTTGGGTCAGAGCCCGGCTTGTTTATGTCAAAGCTTCTTGCGATCAGCATCATGGCCTTTTTTGTCTCATCCCTCTTTGGCGTCGGGATGTATTCCTCTATCGTCTCGATAAGCAGGTCGATGTTTATGCTGTGCTGCGCAGAGATGGGGATTATGGGCGCATCCTTGTACGGAGTTTCTGAAAGGAATTTCTTTATCTCATTGTAATTCTTCAATGCCTGCTCTTTGCCGACAAGATCTATCTTGTTCTGGACGACAATTACCTTCTTCACGCCTACGATATCCAATGCCATCAGATGCTCCCTTGTCTGGGGCTGGGGGCAGGATTCATTTGCAGCGACAAGCAGCAAAGCCCCGTCCATTATCATTGCCCCGCTAAGCATCGTCGCCATCAGGCTTTCGTGGCCAGGGGCATCGACAAAGCTGACTTTTCTCACGAACTCTGCCTGAGAGCCGCATTTCGGGCATTTCTCTTTTGTCGTATAAGCGTCAGTCCCTTTGCATTTTGTGCATTTCCTGAATACAGCATCAGCATACCCCAGTCTTATTGTGATGCCCCTCTTCAATTCCTCAGAATGGGTGTCTGTCCATTTCCCGCTGAGCCTCTCTGTAAGCGTTGTTTTTCCATGATCCACATGGCCAACAAGCCCGATGTTCACTTCCGGCTGCACAGAACCTTTCGATGATTTTGAAGGCTTTTTTTCTGTCTTTTCTGCTTTTTCTATTCCTATCTTTTCCGCTGCTTTCGCTTTCTTGGGCTTTTCAGCCTTCTCTTCAGCATCTGGCTTTACTGCCTTATGAGTCTCCTGTTTAGGTTCTTTAGGTTTTTTAGGCATATATTCCAACATTAATGGCCTTATTTATAAAATTATTGTAACATTAGTCAACGACATAAGTAACGCATAAAATCTTGCATAAAAATATGTTCGGCCCAAAAGTTTTCCAATGCTTCCTGCATCTCTTCTCTCGTTGGAAAGTACTGTGATTTTGTAACCCTATTCTTTGTT
>Ga0210057_1000278_pt1 | contig 87610 bp, 86 predicted proteins | sample CryGeyCG2114_010_2_FD_183968 | JGI IMG/M metagenome (GOLD analysis project Ga0210057, IMG submission 183968) | Groundwater microbial communities from aquifer - Crystal Geyser CG10_big_fil_rev_8/21/14_0.10 (SPAdes) (version 2) | ecosystem: Environmental > Aquatic > Deep subsurface > Groundwater ... | reverse complement strand
GCTTGAGAGCACCGAAATAGTTCCCTATGTGGAGGGAGCCTGAAGGCTGTAGCCCCGTAAGCAAGCGTTGCATGGGCTTAAATATAGCAGAAAACCTAACGTATTGGGAACTCCACTACGAATTTCGAGCCCTTGCCTTCGCCTGCGGATTCTGCCCAGATTTTGCCACCGTGCGCCTCGACAACCTGCTTGGCGATGAAGAGCCCATAGCCGGTCGAGTGGACGTTGATCTTTATAGAATTTTTGCCATGCCCGCCCTCGGTGAAGAGGTTGCGCATGTCGTCTGGAGTGATGCCGATTCCGGTATCTTGCACACTAAAGCGGAGGATTGTGCCATCGGTGAGCTGTACCTGGATCGTGCCGTGCGGTGAATATTTAATGGCGTTGTCGATGAGGTTGCGAATGACATGGCGTTGGATTTTTTCGGGGTCTCCGACGAACTGGTACTCACCTTCACCGATGGAAAGGTCTATCGAAAGACCTTTTTGGCCCGCCGCGGGTTTCAATTCACTCACGACGTCGGAGATGGCTTTACGCAGATCGAAGGAAACTTTTTTGTAGCTCACCGTCCCCTTCTTGAGGTTCGAGGCGTCGAGAATGTCCATAACGGTCGCCACCCCCTTGCGAGTATTTGCGAGCGCAACCTGCGACATCGACTTGAGCTTGTCCGAGATGGGTCCAAAGTCGCCCTCGACGATGGAGGAAAAACCAACGACACTTTCGGTAAGGTAGCCTTTGATTTCGTGGCTGATGAAGTGCAAGAGCGATTCCTGTTGCCTGTTCACCATCTCGAGCTCTTTCGCCTGCATCTGGATAACATGCCGCTGCTCAATCTCCTTACGAACATTCCGGACGAGAACGTAGCCCATGATGAAAATAAGAACGAGAGTAAGAACCGTAATCAAGCGTATATTCTCTATCGAGCGAATAAGGAGTAGGGAAAAAACGAGAAGTGATACGGCGACTACAAGCATTTGAGCCTCAAGTATTTTTACGTTGAATGCTTGAAAACGAACGACGATATAACCTAAGAAACCTATGAAAATTGGTAGCCCGAAGAGGCCATATTGTGCAATTACCCAGTCACCAGTAATGGTGCCTATCAGATTCCCAGAGGCGAATGAAACAAGAAACGCGACAAGACCAGCTAAGAAGAGCCCTAGCTTTTTTCGTTCCGTCGCATTTGAGGCTCGAATAATCGCGCGTATCGCTACAAAAAGAATCCATAGAGTTATGGCTATCTCTACGCCGTATGAGTAGTGTGACGCGATGAATCCTTCGTCGGCGTTGCAGTCCTCTAGATAAATACCGGGAATGTTGTATGCCGTTGGTGCAAGAGCGAGAAGTGGACCAAGGAGTGCTGTGATGCCAAGCTGCTCCGCAAAAGAAGGGAGTTTGTTGTATGCAAACGCGTAAAAAAGATAAAGAGCTGCTACATATATCAGTGGTTCGATCAAAACAACTGTCGACCAGAGGAACACGACCATGTCGGGCCGGTTAGTGGCCGTCATCCACAGGTCGAGGAATATCCAGGCAGTCGAAACTGCAAACAACACTGTGAGCATCCGGACGGCAAGCGATCGTGCATTCTGCCAGAATAAGAAGGCGACAAGAGATCCGCCGACAAGAATCGGAGCAAAATGCGCGTAATAGAAAAGAGGGTACGCGTTGGGCGAGAATATAATGAAAGTAGAAGCTTCCCAGGGACACAATGCTAAAGTTTCCATACGTTTTATTCGATTTTTATTCGAGTTGCTCGCTATCCGCACCTTCTTCTGGAAGGATGATGTAGAAATCTTTGTGAACAACACTGCGCGTGTACGTTAAAACAACAGCTACGAGAACCCAAAACACTACTAGACCCAAAATCACGCGCGCTTTTTTCTCTGGATTTTCCATAACTCTCCTATTTCTTACAGTAAAGCACAAAAATATCCCTTCGTTTTTACAAACCGTGCATAAGTAAGGTTCCGAGAACCGCAATAGAAATCGCCGTCGTTTTGTGCAGAAAGTGTCGTCGAGAAAGTTTTTCGCTCGCGAGAGACGGGGCAATGATTGTGAGTAAAATTCCTAATGCAAATACTAAGACCGGTTGATATGAATCTATAACGAGCACAAGGGCGACTGGCGCCAATAGGAGCGCGTAAGCAGTGAACATGACCCCTGCAGTCTGAAGACATTCGTTCAGGAGATTAAGAGAGAGTATGAGACGACTTCGATTCTGAAGAACAGAAACGAAATTGGATCTATAATCCTTTACCATGATGAGTGCCGCGAGGCCAAAGATGACATAGCCAGCAAAAACCCAAAACATGGCAATTAGATACGGCACTTGATCTAGGGCTCCCCACTTGTATACGACGTCCCCAAGTGCATAGATGAATGCCGCTGTTATCATCAGTGTAAGTACTTTGTTGGCACGAAGTCGTATTCGCTTTTCCTCATGAATCTCGAACGAAAGAATCGTAACTCCAAGAATTGTTATAGCAGCGCCGATAATTTGAAGAGTCACCAGTTGCTCATTAAGAAAAAGAAGACCGAGTACATAACCGAATACTGGCGAAAGCTGGTAGGTTGAAACCACGATTGTGGTTTCTTCCTGCTCAAGCGCATGAAAGTAACAAAGTGTAGCTATTGCCCCAAGGATGCCTGCTCCGATAAGTATGAGCGTAGCCGCAGTAGATATCGTTCGCGGATCTGTGCCAGATACCCAAACTAGAAGAGGGAGAACGAAAGCGGGAAAAAGAGAGGAAAATATGACGATTGAGCCGACGCCGTAGCGTACAGCAAATTTAGTCAGGAGCAGTTTATCAAGATGATGGACGAGTGCCCAAAAAAATGCTCCCAGAAGGGCGAAAATTGTCCATGACATAGTTTCTTCGCATCACTGTAGACTGCGGGGCTAATCTATTCAACCCCTTTGCTTGCCCACAAGACTAGCTATTACGGACAAAGCCAAGGGTGGCGAAGGAGGCGATTATCCACCAGAAACGATACGCTTCGCCGAATACTGCTTGGATCTGTGGGCCGAAATGCCAGAGGGAGTCGAGCGCAGGCGTTGCTATCCAAAAGGTGACGACAATAACTGTCGCGGCAACGCCTGCGAGTGCCGCTTGGATAGTTTGCCCCGAGTCGTCGCCCCACGCGAAATCAAAACGCGAAATGAGGATGTAGAGAAAAACGAAGAGTGCGCCAAAAATAATCGCTTCGAGAAAGGGATTGGCGAATTGATAGAGAACAGCGTTGAGAACAGTTGTTTGAGGGAGGAGTGTTAGCAGGAAGGTGGTTATCGGAAAAGCGAGTGCGACGGTGCACGCGCGGCGTGCGCCACTTCGGAGAGAATCGAAGGCGGCGAATATCGCAAACACACCGATGATCATCCAGTCGGTCGGGATGTTTTCGTAAATGGTGCCGATGGAATCAAATTCCATAGGAATAGCTTATAGCTTCAAGCTGCTCGCTTCTAGCAATTGAGGTGCATAACTAACTTCCTTCTGTCACCTGCCTGCTACCAACTGTAAACTGCCTCTAGAGTCCTTCCTCGCGAAGTTTTTCTACCAAATCTCTACTTTTCTTGCTGAGTTTTTTTGGAAACTCGATATCGGCGCGCACGAGCAGATCGCCTCGTGTTCCGCGACCGTATGGCACTCCCTTGCCGCGTACACGGATAAGCTCGCCATGCTGGACGCCAGCAGGTACGGAGATCGTCTCCTCTCCATCGAGTGTGCGGATGCGGTAATCAGCCCCTAGGAGAGCGTCCGTCATTTTGAGTGGAAGGCTCGTGAGGAGGTTGTTACCCTCGCGAGAAAAAGCAGGATCTTGTTTGACGTGGAGCTTTACATACAAATCGCCTGCTCCTCCACCGGCGACCGCTTCGCCTTTCCCGGGCATGCGTATCATCTCGCCATCCTCTATTCCCGCGGGGACGACCACACGTATCTCTTCCTCGAGCTTTGCTATTCCGGCTCCGCGACACACCTCGCACGGCTTCTCTGGGACCTGTCCCTTGCCGTGACATTGAGGGCAAGTGCGCATTGAAGTGAAGGTGCCGAAGAAAGAGCTTCGAGTCTCGCGAATGCCACCCTTCCCATTGCACGTTGCGCACTGAATAGTTTTAGAACCCTTGGCGGCACCTGAGCCACTGCATGTGGCACATGCGGAAGTCTTTGAGATCAAGACACGGCGCTCTGCTCCAAAGATGGATTCGCTAAAAGAAAGCTCGATGTCGATAGAGATGTCGCGTCCGCGCCGTGTGCGCCCCGCTCCACCGCCTCCTCCAAAGAATTCTCCAAAAATGTCGCCGAGATCAAACTCAACGCCGCCTGCTCCCTGCTGCTGACCGAATCCCTGGAAATTCGAGAAATCGAAGCCGCCAAAGCCGCCCTGTGGGCCGCCCGCGCCTCCGGCAAAGGAGCGTCCGTAGGTGTCGTACTCGGCGCGCTTCTTCTTATCGGAAAGTACCGCGTATGCTTCGCTCGCCTCTTTGAACTTCGCTTCATCTCCCCCTTTCTTGTCGGGATGGTATTTGTGCGCGAGTTTTCTGAATGCTTTCTTAATATCATCTTCGGATGCTGTTTTCTCGACACCCAAAATCTGGTAGTAGTCTTTCATGCTGGCTCATTATATGCGCGTGTTTGTATAAAGCAAAAAAGGGCGTCACGCGCGACGCCCTTTATCGGTCCTGCGGTAGGCGCTCTTCACCGCGCGCCCCACACGATATGGGGATAACGGAGTCCGATAGCGCGTCCCGAAAGCACAAGAAATGCTGTGCAGGAGAAGCCGAACTCAAAGCCTCCACGAAGGCTCGGATGAGCTGTCTCAGCGAGGCCCCACAAGGCAATGATTAAGAACGGGCCGAGCAATCCCACTCGCATCAGATCGCCTGTTCTCTCTCGTTGCGCGCATGTCGGACACATTCCGGCAGAGGACTTCGACAGATCGAAGCCTAGGAAAATAGCGATGAGAGCGACAAATGCCAGCATCGCAAACCATTCCAGGAGCATTGCAAAATCCTTTTTTCTGTTCCCCACTGTTCCCCGCCAGAAATTAGCATGTATTGTGTGGGCGCGCCATTGTCTCTTGGCGGTCCCAGTCTACATCGCGTTCTGGCATCTACTCACACTGTTTAGTACCATACATAGCATGGTTGAGCGAATAGAAGCAACTCGGCTTCAAAAAGAAACGCCCGACATAAGCGAAGAGCTACTTCAAGAAGTTTCTGAGCGTTTGAAGACTCGTGGTCTCAATCTTCTTCGAGAACGTTTCGAAACTACTCCAAGAGAACAGGATAGACTTCCTTTTCATAACGTCGCTCATACCGAGGGTGTCATGCGACGCATGAAGGCGCTTTTAGATGCTATCGAGGCAGCTATTCCAAGGACATTCACCAATAAGGATCGTCTAATGGCAGTCGCATTACCTGTCGGGCATGATCTCGTTCAAGCTTGGAAGTCGAAATCACAAGAGGAACGTTTTGAAGGAAAGAACTTTAAGAAGGTAGTACGCGAGAGGGCTACCGTTCAAAATGAAAAAGATAGTGCAAGAGAGCTTATTGAGTTTATGATCGTAGAGAATCAAAGACTCGGAAGAGTGCTTTTCACTGAAGATGATGGGAAGCTTGCTAATCAGGCATTTTACGCGACGGTCGCTTCCTTCGATTCAAAAAGAAAGACGGTGTATCAACCCGCCTTGAGCGAGGATTCACCGATTCTGGTTCGCGCTCTTGCACTCGCCGATGTTGGCGCAGCAGGGATGGAACCGGATCAATATATTCAAGATGGAGACAACCTCTTTCGTGAGGAAAATCTTGATATTCTGGAAGCTTTAAAAAACCCGTCAAGGCTCGCTAAATCGCAAAGGGACTACTTGCGACATAGAATGCTTCGTTGGACGGAAAGTCAGATCGATTTTGCTCTGGGTAGAAAAAGTTTGCTCGATAAAGAGCTAGAAGGCCTGAATGAAGTGCAAAAGGAAGCTGTTCGGGGACTTTTTAATGCATTTGACGAGAGCATAAAAAGAGCTCGAGAAGTATATGAGCGAAGGAAAAGGATAAGAAAATTAGAGGATATCGCCAAGGACATGGGTTATACACTCGCGGCGTAACAGCTTCTATTTTTTTTCTGTGCTGTCACTTTCTTCCCCACCTTCTTTCGGTGGTTCCTGCTGGGGCTGTTCTTGCGGTGGTTGCTGCTGACCCTGCATCGCAGCTCCTATGGCGCTCATGGCGCCTGAGAGGGCTTCTGAGGCACCTTTGATAGCTCCTGCGTCGGTGCCACCCCTCGCGGCTTTCAGTGCATCGATTTTCTCTTGCACGTTCTTTTTGATATCTTCGCTCACCTTGTCTCCGTGCTCTTTGAGTGCCTTTTCTCCGGCGTAGATGATTTGGTCTGCAGCGTTCTGCACCTCGACGAGCTCTTTCTTTTTCTTATCGGTCTCAGCATTTGCCTCGGCGTCGGTTTTCATCTTTTGAATGTCGGCTTCCGAGAGACCAGAGCTTCCCTCGATGCGGATAGATTGCTCCTTACCACTCGTTTTATCTTTCGCTTTTACGGTGAGAATACCGTTGGCATCGATGTCAAAAGTTACTTCCACCTGTGGGGTGCCTCGCGGTGCCGGCGGGATACCGTCGAGATTGAAGCGGCCGAGCGATTTATTATCTGCCGCCATTGGCCGCTCTCCCTGCACAACATGAATTTCAACAGAAGGCTGGTTGTCTGAAGCGGTCGAGAAGACCTGCGCCTTGGAAGTGGGGATCGTTGTGTTGCGATCGATGAGCTTGGTCGCAACGCCTCCCAAGGTCTCGATGCCTAAGCTGAGAGGGATAACATCGAGGAGGAGTATGTCTTTCACATCTCCTTGCAAGATACCGCCCTGAATAGCCGCGCCGATGGCGACGACTTCGTCGGGATTCACTCCCATGTGAGGCTTCTTGCCGAAGAACGTCTCTACAGCTTTTTGAAGAGCCGGCATGCGCGTTTGTCCGCCCACCAAGATGACCTCGTTGATATCGGAATTCTGAAAGGGAGAGGCTTCCATCGCTCGCTTGGTAATCGCAATGGCGCGATCGACGAATTCAGACGAAAGTTCTTCGAGTTTCGCGCGCGTGAGCTTGAGAGCCAAGTGGCGCGGACCGGATGAATCGGAGGTGATGAATGGAATGTTTATCTCAGTCTCAAGGGCAGTCGAGAGTTCGATCTTCGCTTTCTCAGCGCCCTCGTCGAGACGTTGGCGTGCCAAGGCATCGTTTCTCACGTCGATGCCGGATTCTTTCTTGAACTCATCTGCGAGCCAATTGATGATGCGCTGGTCGATGTCCTTGCCGCCCAGGTGCGCGTCGCCGTCTGTCGAGCGCACTTCAATGACGTCGTCCCCCACCTCCAAGACGGAGACGTCGAAGGTACCGCCGCCAAAGTCAAAGACGACGATTTTTTCGTTCTTTTTTTTATTAAAACCGTATGCAAGCGCGGCGGCCGTGGGCTCGTTGATGATTCGCATAACGCTCAGCCCCGCGATTTTACCCGCATCTTTTGTCGCCTGACGTTGAGAGTCGTTGAAATACGCAGGGACAGTAATCACTGCTTCGGTGATGGTCTCGCCCAAGCGCGCCTCTGCATCTTGCTTCATTTTCTGCAAGATCATTGCAGAGACTTCCTCGGGCCTGTACCACTTATCGCCCATCTTCACCTCGAGTCCTCCTGTCGGGCCCTTCTGTGTCTGAAAAGAGACAGCCTCGCGGTCTTTTGCCACGGCCGGCTCATCGAAGGTGTGCCCGATAAAGCGCTTGATCTGATATACCGTGTTTGCTGGGTTCGTTACCGCCTGGCGTTTCGCAAGAAGACCCACAAGCCGCTCTCCTGTCTTTGAGGTAGCAACTACCGAGGGAGTCGTGCGGGAACCCTCTGCATTCTCAACGATCTGAGGCTCACCTGCCGAGACCACCGCCATTGCGGAGTTCGTTGTTCCGAGATCGATTCCTAGAATTTTTGCCATATTTTTGAGATTTAGTGAGGTTTCTAATCGAGCGAAGATTTTAATACAACGTGCGCGGGACGCAAGATGCGGTCTTTTGTTTTATATCCGGAACGCAGTATGCGCACGATCGTTTCCGGCTCTCCGGCAATGTCATTGCGCATTTCTGCGATCTCGTGGAGAGAATGGTCGAGCGCGTCTCCCACTTTGCCGAAGCGCTCGACACCATGTTTCTTCAGCGCGTCAATGAGCTGACCCTGCACGTGCTCCATACCACTCCGAAAACCGTCAGAGACCTCCGCCCACGCCTCGCTTGTTTGCGCCATGTCGAAGCTGTCGAGTGCAGGGATAATATCGCGCACGAGCTCTTCGCGCAAAAGCTCAGCGCTTCGGGCCGCTCGGGCATCTGCCTCGCGACGCAGGTTTACACTGTCTGCCTTGCACCTCTGCCAACCGTCTAAGTACTCTTGCCGTTCTTTCTTTATTTTCGCGAGCTCATCTTTGAGTTTCTTGAGCTTGGCATGTGCCGCGCCGATATCGCCGAGTTCTGCTTCTTGCTCAAAATCCACATCGTCGGTCATCATGACGAGGCGATTATAGAACAAAACGTAGTGTATTAAAAGTTTTGCGCGCGAGAGGCTCGAATCTAGCGCTTCGACCACTTGCGGTCTTGAGAAACACCACGGTTTTCCCATTCCTTCCTACGCGTGGAACCAGCAGGTTCCCCGACCCCCTCCTGTCCGCAGGCTCGAAGCTAGCGCTTCGACCACTGCGGAGCGCGACGAGCGGCCTTGAGACCGAATTTCTTGCGTTCCTTGGCGCGTGGATCGCGTTTCAAGAATCCGCGGACCTTGAGGTCTTTGCGTTGTTCCGGCACGATCTCGACGATGGCCCGAGAAAGGCCCATGCGCACCGCTTCTGCCTGCGCCTTGTGTCCCCCGCCACGCACTTTAGCTGAAACAGAATAAGTGGCGCCCAGTACTTCCATCGGAGCAAACGCCGTCTTTACCATCCCCTTGAGCGGAAAGTATTCCTCCGCAGTCTTGCCGTTCACTGTCATCGAAGCGCTCTTTGCGAGCGTGATACGCACGCGTGCCGTCGCTGTTTTTCTGCGCCCGATTGCTTCTGTGTATTGATCTGCTTTTGCCATAAAAATTTGCGCGTGGTGAGTGTATCGAACTATTCGCTTATTTCCAAACTCTTCATGCGGGCATTCCTCAGTGTGTTGCGCGGAAGCATGCGCTCCACTGCCCGGCGCAAGGGCTCCGCCGCCCCACGACGATCGCGCAGCATTCGGAAGCTCTCCGTGCGCTTACCGCCAGGGTAGCCAGTGTACGTAGTGTACGTCTTTTGGGTCTTCTTGCGATCAGGCATCGAAATTTTTTTCGCATTCGTAATCTTTACGCGCGTATCCGAGCGTTTGTTGGGGACGTAGTCAGGAAGTGTCTTGCCCATAAGCATCTTCGCAGCTTCTGAGGCTACTCGTCCCAGACTCTTCCCTGCTGCGTCAATTGTGAATTCGGTTGTCATATGCTATTCGGTTGCTTTCTCTGCTTTCTCTTTGTCGGAGGAAACAAACTCAATACGAGCCATTTCTCCCACACGCTTCCCGATGGACCCCAGGCGTGTGATGCGAGTATACCCGCCCGAGCGCTTTTTGAAACGAGCGCCCAGTTCGCGAAGCTTTTTTTCTGCCGAGCGAGCATTTCCAAGATCGGAAAGCGCGGCGCGTGTTGTGGCGAGGTCACCCTTCTTTGCTTTCGTGACCAAGCGTTCGACAAACGGTCGAAGCGCCTTCGCCTTTGCTGTCGTAGTCGTGATTGCTTCGGAGAGAATAAGCGAGCGCGCAAGAGAGCGCATAAGCGCTACACGCTGCCGCTTTTCACGGCCGAATTTTTTGGTGCGGTCGTGGTGTCTCATATTTATTGGCGAAGTGTGAGGCCGAGATTCGAAAGGGCACGCTTAATGTCCTGAAGCCCTTTCTGTCCCAAGCCCTCGATCGAAAGTAGGTCGTCTTCACGCTTGCGTACCAAACCTCCTACGGTGCGGATGGAAGCTTCATCGAGCGCCGCTTCCACGCGTGGTGGAAGTGTGAGCTCACTTGTGCGTACCTTGAGGACTTCGGCATCTACCGGAGCGGCTTTTTCGGGGCGATCGCTCGGAGCGGCTTCAGCGGGAGCACTGCGCTCCACGCTCTCGTCTTCTTTAAATCCGACAACCGCCTTGAGCTGGTGGATCATCGTTTCGATGGAACGCTCGAGTGCTTCGCGCGCACCCATGGTGCCGTCTGTTTCGATAAGTATGCGGAGACGATTGAAGTCTGTTCTGTCGCCGACACGCATGTTCTCTACTTCGTAGTTCACACGACGGATCGGAGAGAAGTTGGCATCAAGTGCGATCGTGCCGACGTCGACACGTTCCTTTTGATGAGCTTCCTTGGCGATGTATCCGAGTCCGCGCTCTGCCTGAAGTTCGAGAGTAAAGGTTCCTTTGCCCGTTACTTCCGCGATGTAGTTGTCTGGATTCAAGACCTCTACTTGACCAGGGAGTTTGAGGTCCTCAGCGACGACCACCTTCGGCCCTTTTACTGAAAGCGTAATGGTCTGTGGCTCATCGGTGAGGATTTTGAGGCGGATCTTGCGGATGTTGAGAAGAAGCGTAACGACGTCTTCCTTCACGCCCTCGATAGTCGAGAATTCATGTGCAGTCCCCGGAATCTTCACGTGCGTTATTGCCGCCCCCGGAAGTGAAGAGAGAATGATGCGGCGCAAAGAATTTCCAAGCGTGTAGCCATATCCAGGATAGAGACCATCTATCTCATAGGTGCCGCTGTGCTCCTTTTCGGAGACAACGCGAGGCTTCGAGGGCAGGACGATGTGGTAGTCGGACATAAAAAAATAAGGGTGTCAATGATTACTAAAAAATTGTCCAGTAGTATACCTTACCTACTGTAGAACTCAAACACGGTCGAATAATCCAAGGTAGTCTCGGCAGGACTAAACATTGGCTCTCCAGCAACGTCAACCTTCAGGGCACTTATGTCTACAGTGAGCCATTGCGGAATACTGCGACCCTCTTCTTTCTCAGCCTGCCCTGCGAAGAGCGGACTCGCTTTGCTCCCCTCACGAACGGTCAGTACGTCGCCTTTTTTGACGCGGTGTGAAGGAGTGGTTGTGCGCTTGCCGTTCACGAGGATGTGACCGTGAGAGACCATTTGTCTCGCTGCTCGGCGGGTGGGTGCCAAGTCGGCACGATAGACGACGGAGTCGAGGCGCATCTCAAGAAGCAGGTGGAGTTTCCCTGAAGGATCCGGGGTAACGTAGGCTTCTTTTACGTAGTTTGCGAGCTGGCGTTCGGAAATACCGTAGGTAAAGCGCACGCGCTGCTTCTCGATAAGCTGACGGTTGAAGTCTGAAGCGGCTCGCCTTCGAGGGCGGATCTTTTTCGAACGTGCCTCAGAGAGCGCAAATTTCTGCGATTGTGTTTGCTCGAAAATCGCAGGGCCGAGGCGCTTCGCGATCTTGTATTTTGATTTAATGCGTAACATATGAAATTTAGATGCGTCGAGGTTTCGGCGGGCGAGGACCGTTGTGTGGTACAGGGGTTTCGTCGGCAATGCGGGTGACGTCAATTCCTTTCCCCGCAAACGCACGGAGTGCAGATTCGCGACCGGCGCCTACTCCTCGGATGATTACGTCGACCTCCTTTACACCGATGATGTTTGCCTTGTCGCCCACGAGTTCCCCCACTTTAGCAGCCGCGAAGGGGGTCCCTTTCTTCGCACCAGCAAAGCCGAGAGATCCAGAAGAAGACCACGCTATCGCGTTGCCCCCTTTGTCTGTGAGCAAGACTTTCGTGTTGTTGTATGTCGCGTGCACGTACAAAGTACCTGCGGCAATGTTTTTCTTCGCCACGCGAGCAAGGGATCGCGACTTAAGTCCCTGGTCGACAGAGCCGCCTGATTTTCTGATGATTCGTTTCTTTCCCATAGTGTCTATGTCTTTTCGAGTTTACGTCTACCGGAGGTCATTGTCTTTCGAACGTTGCCACGCACAGTGCGTGAATTCGTCTTTGTACGCTGACCGCGGACGGGTAGCTTTTTCAAGTGTCGAATACCGCGATGCGCCTTGATGTCTTTGAGGCGGCGAATGTTGCCCGAGACCTCGCGGCGAAGCTCTCCTTCGATGCGGAATTTTTCGACAGCTTCGCGAAGCTCAGTTTCCTCCTTGGAAGAAAGGTCTTTCGCTCGCTTGCCAGCATCAATGCCGAGCGCTTTGAGCGTAGAAAGTGCACGCGGCCGCCCGACACCGTGAATTGACGTCAGAGCGATTTCCAAGCGTTTTTCTTCCGGTATGGTGATTCCTGAGATTCGCATATACAAAAATTATCCTTGTCGCTGTTTGTGGCGTGGATTCGTGCAAATGACCCACACGCGTCCTCGGCGTTTAACGGTGCGGCAGTGCATACATATTTTCTTGACAGACGCCTTCACTTTCATCCGGACATTTCTACACTAATAAAGAAAAAATGGCAAGAAATAAGCTCTCTCGGAGGTCTCCCTCCGATTTCAGCTTGGAGAATCTTACGTTCTTCTGACTATCCTAGCTCTCCCGCCATACGGGTCGAGTTGCACGGAAACCTTGTCTCCGACAAGGACCTTTATCCGGTGAAGTCGCATCTTTCCCGCGAGGTAGGCGAGGACAGTGTCACCATCCTCGGTCTTTACGCGAAAAAGCGTGTTTGGTAGAGCTTCCTCCACCACCGCCTCAACGATTTTTGGCTCTTGCTTGTCTACCACACGAGTGGGCATTGCTGCCGCGATAGGTAATTCGAGCGCATAGACATGTGCCGCAGAACAATAACAATTATAAGTCGCAACGTCAACGGCGATTACTGAACAGCCGGTTCCTCGACGGTTATTTTTATTTTGGAAGGATCGTTCGGAAAGGTGCGCTTCCAGAATGGCTCTATCCTGGCGCGCGCCGCTTCGATGCCAGGAAAGCTCTCGGCGATGGCTTCAAAGGCGATCTCATCGCGACCCACGAGTGCAGAAGCAAGCTCATCTGTGTCGACATTCCACACCAGCTGAGCACGTCCGGTGAGGGCAAAGGTAATTGGAGATGTGTCGAAGGGGCCCGATGCTTCTACGAGGCGTGCGGCAAATCCCTCGAGTGGCTTGAGCATTACGGCGCCTATTCCGGCTGAGGCAGAGACACTCTCCCCTATCGTGTATGCAAAAACATCAGCTGGGAAGACAGGAAGCTCCATGCGTACGCGCTCATGCATGCGCACCCCTCCCTCGCCTTCAGACGTGGGAGTCAGACTCTCGAAGCTTGTGCGCGCGAGATCTACAAAGGCGAATGTTTCGCCGGTGCGCTCGCTTACCGCAGCGCGAATTTTCTCCTCAAGCCTGCTCCTGATCATCGCCTGTGCCGCTTCAAGGTCGTTGGGATTTGCCGCAGGGCGCTCTCCCGAGAATCCTCCCGTCATGGAGGTAGTAGATCGCGCGTAGACCGATTTGTACATGTCGGCAGTGGAAGCCAGACCCGGCAGGCGGAAAGTGTCGACGGGGCCAATGTTGTACTCTTCGCCGACCTGGTCGGCGAAGACGGTGATAGAGATCTCTCCCGGAGTGCTCCCCTTCTTGCCAGGGATCATGACCTCCGCGGGTGTGCGGTAGACAAGTCCACCTGGTGCCTCGAAGCGCGTGTTCTTAATGAGCTTTACAGAACTCGCCGAGTACTCGTTGTACACGGTGATGGTGCCGCTCGCGCGTTCTTCCACGTGCTCGACACCATCTGCGGGAACGACTTCCGAGTCCTCAAATGTGATAGTTTCTACGGCAAAGACAAGCGTGCCGGTGGCTGATCCCGCAGGATATGCGGTAAATGTAACGGTATCGTCGAAAAGCACGGTGTGTGATCGTGGAATTACCGTAACGCTCGTGGGGCGCAGAGCCACAAACGCGATTGCACCAAGAACGATGAGTGCGACAGCGACTCCTCCCCAAAGGGCGACCCGAGAAAATGACTTCTTCGACGGGGGTGGGGGCGGAGGTGATCCCGCTCGATCACTGCTCCCTTGGAGCTTCTGGCGTGTTTGCGAAACTTGAATGTTGCGAATACCGCGACCAGAAGGCTCTGGAGACGTGGCGGACGCTCCCTGCTCGTCCTCCAATTTTTGTGGGGCGGGTGCTTGAGGACGTGGGGTAGTGTTCCCCCCGCTCGGCGGTGTAATATCTTGGAAATAGTCTTTTGCCATACATCAGTACGTACTGAACACTGTACCGCACGAATCAAGAGTCTGCTTGCTTCTCGATGTTGACAAGTGCGCTCGCGACTATGAGACCTATATCAGATTGAGCGGGCGTCACGGGCGCGACAATCCCCGAAAGGTCGTCTTTTGTCAAAACGCGCACCGAAAAAGGGCGCGTTGTCATGGTGAATTGAGAGAAGTCGATTTTCGAGAGGAAGTGTGCGAGCCACGGCGCAAGGTCTTCGTGAGCAGAAAGGACGAGGGTGTTGGGGAGGCGACGTGCCGACGATACTTTTGTCATCGCTTCGCCAAAGGCCTTCACAAGCGCAGGCTCCGCCTGTGCAAGTGCTTGCAATAAACTCTCGCAGGCGGTGTGTTCGCACTGGTCGAGAGCAACGAGACGCAAGAGGGAGAGCGTCTCTTCCGGCATCTTGCCGCTCGCAACGCGTCCTATGATAGAGCGACTCCCTTCGGGAATGGTTATGGTTTCCGCAACGATACTTTTGCGCACCGCGACGAAACTGGTGCCGTGGGAGGTCATGTTTACCACGAAGCATTCGCTTGGAAGAAGGGTATTCTCGCGCAACACGGAGAGTAGGGCGCGCGTGCCAGAACGAAGCGTCGGTGGCGGACACGCAAAGATCTTGGTTAGAGCCTCCGAAACGCCGGAGCGGATCTTTGGATCGCAATCGCTCACCAAAACGGCGACTTCTGCGTGATGCGCACTTTTAGCCACCGGATGCGCCGTCGGGTATCCGTTGAGCTGGACACGGACCACACTGGTCTCAAATATTTCGGAAGTATCTGCCCCGCCCGCCTCTTTCAAGGCTTCGTGCCCAAGCTGTGCGATGACATCGTCAGCAATCTTCGTTTCCGTCTCGAATGTTGAAGATTTTCGTATTGCTCGGGAATGGCTCCACGGCGCACGGATGATTGCATAGGCCGCCGACACGTGTGGTTGTGATTTGTCCGCACGGGCCGAATATTGCTCAAGAGATTTTTGCGCGGCTTCCTCAAGCACCGCAATTACGCCGGAAATTGTCGCCTCAGGTGAGCGATCTTCTAAGGAGAGGACTGCGCGGTGCGCGGCGAGAATGCGCGCTGGTCCGTGAGGATGCGTTTCTATGATTGCAACGCCGGCGCTTCCGCTCGCAACATCTGCAACAGCGAATACTCCTCCGCGCCGTTTCCCCGAGAGGCGGAACATTGGAATAGTATAGCAGTACGTGGCTTGCGGCATGCAATCGACAGTGAACAATCGTGTCTTCGAACGTTCGCGTCCTGCAAACTGCCGGCTGAGACCTGCTAACTGAGCGTTGCTTTGATCCTGCGGATTCCTGCCGCGACCGATTCTTCTTTCTGTATCTTGAATGCTCCACCAAGCTCTTTCGTATTTTCCACGTGCGGCCCGCCACAGAATTCGATTGAAAATGCGTTTTCATATTGTGGGTGCTCTTCCGTGGCTCCCTGAGGACCCACTGAGTAGACTGAAACGACGTCGGGATACTTTGCGCCAAATTCCCGCTCGGCACCGAGCTCTTCTGCGCGCTCGCGCGGGATTTCTGATCGGACCACCGGCAGGGCTTCTTGTATCTTTTCATTCACGATGCGCTCCACCTCTGCAATCTGCTCCTTATTGACCTTTTCTCCGTGCGAGAAATCAATGCGCAAGCGATCTTGCGTGATGTTGCTCCCTCTCTGCTTCACGTGTTCGCCCAGCACTGTTTGAAGTGCTTTCAGAAGAAGATGGTGCGCGGTGTGGAGACGCGTCGTTTTCTCCGAAGTGTCGGCCAAGCCTCCTTTGAATTTTTGCGTGATGCCGGCGCGCGAGATATCGCGGTGCTTGTCCATTTGTTTCTCGAAATCCGTTTCGTCTACTTCCGCACCGTGCTCTGCGGCGATTTCTTGAATGACCTCAAACGGGATACCGACGACGGACACCGCGTGAAAGGCCTCTTTTCCCGTGATGTGGCCGCTCTTTGCAAGCTCCGTGACCTTTGGCACTCCTTCGGCCAAGACGCGCGCGAATTGCTTCTCTTCGTTCCAAATGGTCTCAGTGATCTCCTGATACGCTTCTTCGCCGTCGAGCTCAGGGTATGCACTCTTGTATTTCTCGATGGTGAGTGTCGCTGCGCGGATGAGCATACTGTCACCCTTGTCTTTGTCGGCGAGTGAAAGTTTCATCGCCTGCTGAGAAGCACGGCGGATGAGACGACGGAGCACGTAGCCCTGCTCGGTGTTCCCAGGCCTTACACCGTCGGCGATCATGAAGGTCGCCGCGCGTGCGTGATCGGCGAGGATGCGAAACGAGCGTGTGTAGCGGCTGTCGGTGTATTCCTTGCCGGAGAAATGTATCAAAAGCGCGATGATGTCTTGGAAGGCATCGACCCAAAATACGTCTGGATTTCCTTCGCTCGCTGCAGCGATGCGCTCCAGGCCGCCGCCGAAGTCCACATTTTGATTGGGCAAAAGCTCGAAGGACCCGTCCTCTTTCTTGATGTACTGCATGAAAACGGAGTTGCCAATCTCGAGGAACCTGCCGCAATCGCAGTTCGGATGGCACTCGCTTCCAAATTTAGGGTCGTGGGGCGTACCGAAGTCGTAAAAGACCTCAGAATCAGGTCCACCCGGCTCCCCTGCCGGCATGTTTTCAGGAACTCCCGCTCTGCTCCACCAGTTTTTCTTTGCATCGTAATAGAAAATGCGGCCGTCTTGCATACCAAGACGCGCACCGTCCTCCTCAGAGCCAATGACGACGTCCCTTGCCTCAATCCCCTTTTTTGCAAAAAGCGCTTTCCAAATCTCAGCCGACTCCGTGTCGCGCGGAATGTTGTTCTTCTCGTCGCCAACGAAAACCGTCACATAAAGATTCTTCGGATCGAGCCCTACTTCTTCGGTGAGAAATTCGAAAAACCACGGCAACTGTTCCTTCTTGAAATAATCACCCAAAGACCAATTGCCGAGCATCTCGAAAAAGGTGGTGTGGCGATTGTCCCCCACCTCCTCGATGTCTTCTGCGCGAAAAGACTTTTGCGAATCTACCAAGCGCTTCCCTGCCGGGTGGTCTTTGTCGAGGAGATATGGCAATAGTGGCTGCATGCCGCTTCCGGTAAAGAGTGTCGTCGGGTCGTTCTGCGGAACGAGAGGCGCGGAGGGAATCACCGTATGCCCGCGTTCTTTAAAAAATGCGAGGTACTTCTCCCGTATCTCGTTTATCTTCATCCCGCTAAAACTAACGCGTTTTCATGTAAATGAAAAGAGGGATCGCCGGCTGCGGGATCCCCCTTTCTTTATGCGGTAGAACAACCTGCCTTCATTGAAGGTCTTGCTTCGTAGAAGGCGAGCAGTTCTCCAGGAAATCGTTGCCCCAGATCCCGCTCCTTCTGTGGGAGCAGGAGAGGCGATGGCCCCCCAGGAGCGCATGCCGCTCGGCAGAAGAGAGGCCGATATTCTGGAGGCCTTTAGCCTCGAGCTCGAAGTGCGTTCCGCTACAGTCGAGCGCAGCGTACGAGACACGCCGACCGACTACGCCGCCCTGAACTGAGACAGTCCTGCTGTCCTTGAACTGCGTCACCTCGCAGTCGACTCTGCCGAGATCCTCGGCAAGGGTCATCTCAGCCACGATATACATGGGGGCTATCGAGGCAACTGCGACGACGGTGAGAAAGGCGCTCCGCCTGTTCTTCCGAACCTTTTCTTCAGAGATGGGGGTCGTGATCCCTTCTCCCGCTGTTTCCTGTGCCATTCTTCACAACTCCTTGTAATGAAGCAGACGCGGAAATGTGCGTCCGAGGGCACTATACCCCTTGCAAGCTCGTTGCCAAGCGGATTATTTTTGGGCTGTCGACGAGGTTGAAGAACTTCAAAGAATCGATCTCGGAAAGCGGGACCCATTCCGCCGCCTGCATGTACTCCTTCTCGTATCCCATAAATCCTTCTGTGGATATTTCTCCGCTCTGGTACTCGCAGGTGTAGAAGAGCTGAATGCTCTGCCAGTGCTGGTCTGTATCAAATTTTGGCTGGAAGAAGTTGTCTTCCACTGCTACGAGCTTGGCCGGGCGCACAGTGAGCCCTGTTTCTTCTTTGAACTCTCGTACAAGCGCCTCGTGCACTGTCTCTCCCAGCTTGATGCCGCCTCCAGGGAAATCCCACCCGTTCCACTGCTTGCTCAAAAGAATTTTTTCGTCTTGTATCAAAATCCCGTACACACCTGGTCTCCACGTGAGCTTCTCCGCCGGCACTTCTGTGATTTCTCCAAAAAGTCCTCTGCATTTCACGCTTTTCATTGGACGGTTATACCATGTTTGTTGCTCTTGAGTGAAGGAGACGGTACGATGCACAGCAACATACATGAAATACCGCATCCACACACTCAAAAATGGCTTGCGCGTCATTCTCGTCTCGATGCCGGAGAATCGAACGGCCACCGTGATGGTAATGACGGGCACCGGCTCGCGTTACGAAGACAAGCACGAGAACGGCCTCGCGCATTTCCTGGAGCACATGTTTTTCAAGGGAACCAAGAAGCGGCCCAGCGCGCGGCACATTAGCGAAGAGCTCGACGCTGTGGGCGCAGTCTACAACGCCTTTACCTCCAAGGAGCGCACTGCCTACTACGCCAAGGTCTCCGCGCGCTACCTCGACACCGCACTCGACGTCATCAGCGACATCTTCCTCAACTCTCTTCTCCCAAGCAGAGAGATAACAAAAGAGCGTGGTGCTATCGTCCAAGAGATCGACATGTATGAAGACATGCCAATGCGCACGGTCGACAACGTTTTCGACGCGCTCATTTTTGGCAAAGAGCACCCGCTCGGCCGTACCATTTTGGGGCCCAAGGAAAACATCAGGAGCTTTAAGCAGAAAGATTTTGCTGCTTACCTCAAGCGCAACTACACGCCCTTAAACACGGTCGTCTGTATCGCGGGCACCTTTTCAGAAAAGAAGATACTCGCCAAAATCGCAAAAGATTTCGGCGGCTTGAAACACGGTAACCCGCCTGATTTCGTTACCTTTACCCCTCTGCAAGAGGCGCCGCGTGTGGCGATAAAGGAAAAGAAGACCGACCAAACGCAATTTATGCTCGGCGTACCGGCCTATCCTTATCTCCACAAGGACGAATATGCACTCTCCGTGCTCTCCACCATCCTCGGCGGCGGCATGTCGAGCAGGCTCTTCATGGAAGTCCGCGAGAAACGAGGACTCGCCTACTCCGTGCACTCCACCGTCGACAAATATCCCGACACCGGTTACTTCGTCGTGCAGGCGGGTGTCGAGCATGCGAAGCTCGAAAAGGCCGTTACAACCATTCTTGCGGAATTCAAGAAGATAAAGCGTACGAAAATTTCCAAGGAGGAGCTCACGAAAGCAAAGTCGTACCTGCGGGGCAACCTCACCCTCTCACTAGAAACGAGCGATGAAATAGCTCAGCATGCGGCCTCCTCGATGATCAACCTCAGCCGCGTGCGTCCGCTCTCGGAGGTCTTGCAGGGCATCAACATGGTCACCGCAGGAGATGTACAGCGCGTCGCCCGCGACATTTTCAAGACCGAACACCTCAACCTGGGCCTAATCGGCCCGCATTTGCACAAAGATAAACTACAAGGTCTTCTGCGTATCTAGCGTGTCGACAAACAAGTTCTCTTCATTTAAAGTCCTTCGTGGACATCGTTCTTTGGAGCGAAGTCTCGTTTTCTCTGTGTAAGGAGGAAAATATGTCGTACAGTTCGATCGCAAGCCTGAACCTTCTCGAGCGGGTTCGGAAGACGATGACGCCGGTCAATCTCGTTCTCACCTGTATCGCCGGAGGAGGTATCTTCTGCTACTTCGTCGCCCTCTATCTCCTCTTCGCCGAGTGAACCGGCGCGCCAACTGGCCCCTTCGGGATGTGTATCATTCCGGCGGGGCTGCCTTTTATAACCAATCAATCGGCTGTTTGTTGTGTTCCGTTAAATACGCATTGGTTTTGCTGAAAGGCTTCGAGCCGAAGAAGCCGTGATTGGCCGCGAAGGGTGAGGGGTGCGCGGATTCGAGCACGAGATGTTTCGTGCGGTCGATGTGCGCGCCTTTCGCCTTTGCGTAGTTGCCCCACAAGATAAAGACGAGGTGCTCACGTTTGTCGGAAAGTTCGCGAATGACGGCATCAGTAAATTCTTCCCATCCTTTCCTCTGATGGCTGGCCGAGCTCTTTGCGCGCACAGTAAGCACCGCATTGAGTAAAAGCACGCCTTGTTTGGCCCAGCGCTCCAGGTCCCCTGTTTTGTGCACGAGTGGCTTGCCGAGATCACTCTCGATTTCCTTAAAGATGTTTTGCAACGAAGGCGGAATCCTCACGCCTTCACCTACGGCAAAACACAAGCCGTTCGCTTCACCTTTGTTTATGTAGGGGTCTTGTCCGAGGATGACGACCTCGATCTTTTCAAACGGGCACAGATTGAAGGCGTTGAAGATGCTCTTGGGCGGCGGGTAGACGATAGCGCTCTTGTATTCGCTCTTCACGAAATCGGTGAGCGTACGAAAATAGTCCTTACCAAACTCCTCCTTGAGCACTTCTTTCCATGAAGGTTCGATTTCCACCTCCTTCGCCATAGGCTTTTAGAGTGCACCTTCGGCTTTCAAAATTGATTGTTTCTTGAGTGTCCCACCGCGATTGTAGTTGCCCAGAGAACCGTCGGAGCGAACGACGCGGTGACACGGGATGGATTCGTCGTAATTGGTGCGCATCACAGCGCCCACAGCACGCGCGGCTCTTGGGTTCCCTGCTTTAGCGGCGACTTCTTTGTAGGTCATTAACTTCCCCTTAGGAATTTTCTTCACAACATCGCGCACCTTGTCTGCAAACGTTTTCATACTCGGATTATATCCCAAGCGTTCCATCTGCAAATCGTGGCTTCGTCTTTGATTTTGGCTTGGCGAAGGCGAGGAGCTTCTTCCCTACTGTCTCGCGGTAGACGCAGAAGTCGCACTCTGGCGAGGCGCTGGGGAGCTCTGCGCCATCAAGGCACTTCTTAGCGTCGAGTAGCGCCTTTTCTACCCATGAGGCGTCTCCCTTGTGTGGCACGAGTGTTACCTCGAATTCCAAAACACCGTCAAAGGCCTTCCTGTCCTTGCTAGCGTTTGCATACACGAAGTAGCCAGTGTCGGAAACCTTGAAACCGTTTTGGCGGAAGAGCCACTGGTAGATTTCCATCTGCTGTTTGTATCCCTCGTGCCAATCTTTATCCAAGACCTCGATCTTCTCGTCTTTGCTCGTCGACTTGTAATCTACGATGATGAGTTCTTCTTTTGGCGTGATCCACACGTCGTCGATCGCCCCGGAGACACGGAAGCCTGTTGCCGGATGCGTGTACTCGATGCCTTTAAAGTTCTCGCGCCACACGTCCATTTTTTCGTGTTGGAACGGCAGGGCATCCACGCCATATTGCTCCATGATAGGGTGCGCGCTCCCGTTTGCCCGATGGATGTCGAATTCTTTCTTGAGAAGTGCGTCGACAGCGCTGTTGAGCGCAAAAGGATAGCCTGGCGGCCGACCGGTGCCGAGCTTGTTGTCGATGTAGAAACAGCGCGGACAGTCCATGAAAAGACTGAGCTTGGAGCGTGAGAGACGAAAACGCTCGCCACCGTAATTCCAGTTTGGATTCCTATCCGGTTTGTAATACTGACTCATCCCGTTAGAAATAGGACGCGGACACGTTCGTGTCTCAATCCTACTTTATTAGTGCTCTTAAACATGAGTCTCGTAGCAAGCTCGGATTGCGCGTGTCCGTGATTTCTAACGGGACTCATCCGCGCAGTATACCCCGTGAGATAAAAGCGCCGAAATTATGTGGAGAAGTTCCAAAGGGAAATTATTTCGCGGGGTACATCACTACGAGCTTAGGGGAAGATCTTCGCGAACTTCCTCGAACCATTGCTTGAAGCGATTTTCGATGTACCACATGCCCGTTAGTGTAGTAAGCGTCAAGAGTGTCGCGAATGTCGCCGCACCGTACATGCCAAAACCTACGGTCATACCGATACCAGAGACTATCCAGAGCCCAGCCGCTGTGGTGATTCCGTGAAGGTTGTTGCCATGAAAGATAATAAGTCCGCCGCCTATGAATCCGATCCCGGTGATGATGGCAGCTGCGATGCGCAAGGGATCGAAGGAAAGCACTCCCAAATACGAAATGCTCACGTAATTGCCCATGATGATAAAGAGACACGCCCCGAGCGAGACGAGTGCGAAGGTGCGCGTTCCAGCAGCTTGTTTGGCGACGACAGAGCGTTCGGTGCCGATAAGCCCTCCCAAAAGAATTGCGAGGATGAGCTTAGTAAAAATTACCATTGAGGGATCGGCGAATTGCAGTGCTCCTTCCATGAAAGCATTATACGCCTATATTTCACAGAGCTTCTTTGCCTCTTCCAAGACCTGTGGAATTCGATGGGGCTTTACGCCGTATTCTTCTAAAAGGTGGGGCGAGGAGACGTGCTTGCACAGTACGATCTTATTATCGAGAAGGCGACGCTTTTCACCTTGAGAGAGAGTAGTGAGACATGTGAGGGGGTGCACACGAGCGCTTTCGATGAGATTCATAAGGTTGTTTGCGCGAGGATAATCCCACGCAAGAAGTGTTAGGTTGCTGCATTGTGCGTACCGGATGGCATTTCGGGTGAAGCGTGTGTTGGTGACGAGCCACCCTTCGTCGACGCGGGAAGCAGCGTCCGGAGCATTGCGCAGATCTTCGTAGCGCGCTTTCACGTAGAGCGCATCCTTAATGTCGGTCTTCCCGCCCTGCTCATTGTGGAACTTTGCTTCAATGCCGACTCTTTTGCCGTCTTTTTCCGCAAGCACGTCCACTTCATGCGGTGCACAACGTCCAGTGAGCGCTACTCCTGTGCGAGCATTCCAGTCGTGTGCACGAAGCACTTCCGCCAAAAATTGCTCAAAAGGGAATCCCGATGGTCCCAGCTCGAAGACGGCGCGCTTGGTCGAATATCGCGCGGCGACGGGTATTTCCCCCTCCTTTTGCAAAACATCGAAAGCATGACGGTAAATTTCCTCGGTTGTCATCCCTTGCTTGATCTCACCAAGAATGTGCGAAACGATGTGCTTCTGCTCTTCTTTCGAAGCACCTGCGCGAGAGAGGGAACTTTCCAGTTTTGTGTGATCAAAGGGCTCCTGTTCGCCATCGGCCTTTGTAACGAATATCTGCTCAGACATCCTCGCTATTCTAGCGCGAATACGCGCGTGCGATGTGGGGATACTAGAGAATAACGCCGCCGCCGAGACATCGCTGTCCTTCATACACAACTAGTGACTGACCTGGTGATACTATGTGCGGCTCCTCGAAAGTCACGCGAACAGCTTCATTTTCTTTTTCAAGCTGCACGCGTATTGGCGTCTCACGGTAGCGCGTTTGCACCTCGACTTTGGAGTGCAGAGGAGGAACGCCGTTGATCCAATGTACATCGGTAAGCGTCACAGAATTCTGTGCCGCGTCTGCTCTGTTCTCGGAGACAGTGATGGTGTTCTTCGCAGTGTCGAGCGCAACAACGTGGTGCGAGGCTCCTTGTGCGCTCGTATTGTGAACGACGAAACCATGGCGCTGCCCAATGGTGTAGAGAGCAGTGCCCTCATGTCGCCCAACGACCACCCCGCCCCCATCAACGACATCTCCAGGGGTCAGCTGGATATATCGACCCAAAAAGTCGCGCATCGAAACGTCGCCTACAAAGCAGAGACCTTGGCTATCCGGCTTCTCTGCGTTCGGAAGTCGAAACTTTTTCGCGAGTGCGCGTATGTGCACTTTCGTGTATCCGCCGACAGGAAAGAGCACATGCGCCAATTCCTTTTTCCCTATTTGCCACAAAAAGTACGACTGATCCTTCTTGGGATCAACCCCCCGCAAAAGTACTGGGCCATTTTCAGACTCCCCCTTTCGCGCATAGTGGCCTGTGGCGATGAGATCAGCTCCTTCTCTTTTCGCCCACTCTAAGAAGTGGCCGAATTTGATATGGGAGTTGCACAGCACGTCGGGATTTGGCGTGATTCCGCGTTGGTAATCGGCAACCATCGAATTCACCACTTCGCTCTTGTATTCTTGGGAGAGATCGACCTCGCGAAACGGGATCTCGAGCGCCGCCGCCACGCGCATTGCATCAAGTCTGTCGTCCCGCCAGGTGCACTCCCAAAACTCGGGCTGCCAGATCTTGATGAAGCATCCGACCACTTCGTATCCTTCTTGCTTCAAAAGCGCCGCGGACACAGCGGAATCCACCCCTCCCGAAAGCCCGACAAAGACTTTTGCCATGGCGCAACTATAAATGGAGAGGGTCAATAACGAAACTGTTGTTCAGGTGCCGAGATAGAGCTGCTTTTTTTCCAAATGTTCCTCATATGTTTTCGAGTAATACGTTACGTTTTCATGATCCGCGAGATAGAAGAGATAGTCGTGCGCCACCGGCGTTACTGCGGCACGAAGTGCGTTGAGAGACGGGGAGCCGATGGGGCCGGGTGGCAAGCCTTTGTGCACATACGTGTTGTATGGATCATCATCTTTCAGGTCTGCGGTTGTCAGTTCGAATGTGCTCCTACCAAGTGTGTAGAGAAATGCTGCGTCCACCTGGAGAAGCATGCCGCGGTCCAAGCGATTCCACAGAACTCCCGCGATCTTTCGGCGATCGAGCGTATTGTGAGCCTCGCGTTCAAGGAGAGATGCCATCGTAACAACTTCCTCGAGCGGCTTCCCGAAAGCCACGATCTCTTCTCCCAAGAGCTTAATATGTTCATCAAAGTTTTGGCGCATTGTGCTCAACACTTGTTCGTCCGTTGTGTTGGGAAGGAAAAAGTAGGTGTCGGGGTAGAGGTAGCCTTCGTGCGGGAGTGCGTTCTCGAGGAAACGCTCTTCGTCGAAGCGCTCCAAGAGAGTGCCGAAGATTCGTGCCATTTCACGTACCGTCGCGCCTTCCGCTACTCGAAAGCGTGCGGGCTCAAGACCATACGCTCCTGTGGCAATAGCGCGCGCCACCGAAAAAACATTTTGGGGTTCTTTGAACAGATAGTCACCTGCGTGAACGTCGCGCTGATGGCCCGTGAGCGCCATGATTATCTTTAGTGCTGTGCCCGAATGCACGACACCGAGCTCTTGGAAGATGTCAGCTGTTTCTGAAAGTGTTGTCCCTTCGGGAATAGTAATAAGCGTATTGAACGGAAAACTGCGCGGCGGCTCAACGGCGCTCACGTAGAAGACAACCGCGAGTACGCCTGCAAAAATGCTTGTCAGTATCGTGCGGCGATTCGTATGCGTCCGCCAATACTCAGAAAGCCGCGCAAGCTCGGACCACACACGATCAAAGAACTCCTCAAGAGATTGCTTCCGAAACTCCATAAGGCGCCATTATACGCGAAATTACTTCGGCAGGTTGGGCGGCGGCTCTGCTTTCTTTGCCGGGATTCTCTCGACTCCAGGAGCTTTGACACCGCTTGAAATAGGGTGCCAGAGCGTCGCGAGTACTTCTGTAGACATCATGTTGTGCGGTAGTTTATACGGCGCGTGAAAATGTCCGCGACGGCGGTAGCAATCAAAAAAACGTCGTGTGTGCAAATGCCACCGATAATCCCACAGATCTTGGTACGGATAGTCGAAAGGGGTGTGCCATCGTCGCGGACGCAGCTGGTTCATGTATTGAGGATTCCCCACAGGTCTCCATATCCACCGCATTGTGTGAAGTGTCGGGCCAAATGTCTCTGGCGGAGCAATGTAGACACCGCGCAGACCTACGTTGAAGGGATACTTACCCATATTGCGCTCTATTGCCTCGATCTGCTTCTCAAGCTTGTATGAGCGCACACGTGAGTGGCGTCGCCACGAATCGTGCGCCTCGTCCTTCACTTCGACGTTTGCTTTTTTGAGATCGTCTACCGCCTGCTTCATGATGCCGGTGTACGCCCCCTCCATCTCAAGCCAACCGCCGTGCGGTACTCTACGCGTATCTTTGTTCATTTCGATTACGATCTGAAGCCATATCTGCTCGTCTGGCTTCAAGTTACTCATCTGTTCGAGGACGACTGCGAGCGGGTCGACCTTGTACTCCTCCTTCGGATCAGAATCGAGCTCAAAATCTACGTACGTCCTAATGGGAAACGCATCGTTGCGCGGCTCGTAGCGGTAGTCGTTGCAGAAAGCGAGCGCCTCCGATGGCTCATATTTGAATTTCTTCGCATAATCTTCTACTTCATATATCTCAACCTCTGGATAGTTGGCATAAATGCCGGATTCAACAGCGTGGCGCCATTCTTTCCATGTCCAGACGTAGAAGTGAACTTCCCCACCGAAGGACGCGATCTCGAAAGAAAACACTGGGAGCGTGGCACCTCTCCACTTACGAGTGAAGTACGTAACCTCACCCACATCAAGCCACAGGTGATGGAAGGCTTGGTCCATGCCACGCGGAGACTTTACGAGCTCACGCGGCATCTTGACCTCAAGTAAAATTGCTTCCTCCTCTTTCTCGGCAACGAAGGCGGACTGAACGTACCAGATCCAGCATTTCCATGCGCCGGCAACAGCGGCGGGTAATATCCAAATAGGCAGAGTGCCTATGAGCCACGCAAGTGTGAAAAGAAAAAAGTTGGGTATGACGTACGCCAGCGTTGCAAGAAGTCCGACAAAGAGTGATATCAAAAAGAGGCCGCGAGAGATGCCGAGAAGATTTCCAACCGTTCCCTCGATGATGTTTTCAAAGTTGGGCGAAATTATGTCTGTTACAAATTGCCGGAAAATCTCTGAGGTAATTTCTTCGCGATCCTCATCCCCTACGCCCGGCGCATTAAATATCGACATGTCATCATGATACGGCACAAACAGTACAAAAAAAGACCTTTTCAGGCCTCGCGCGTTAATAACTGCCCCTAAATTATTTAGAGAGCGTGTACGTGCCGTCGGCTTGGCGTACGAACATGGGATTCTGGAGGTTTACGATGATGGTCGCATCTTTCACGTATCGCTCGCGCTTCACGCGCTCGACGATCTCTTCGCGAGAAAGAGCCCCACCCTGCGCGAGTACGCTGCGAATGACATCGCGCACAACCCCCGGCTCGTATCCCCACTCCTGGAGCGCGTAGAGACCGCGCCCAACCAAGACAAAGCGGTTGTCTTTGATGAGTTCGTTGTGCGTCGTTGCAGGGTGCGCCTCGCGACTAAATAAATCACGAATGTTCTTTGCTACCTCGGTAAAGTGCATTGGAGACCCGTGGCGCTTCAATGTGAGGTACGCAAAGTCACGAGTATTCTTGATGCGCACGTGAGGGCTTTCGACACGCCCCCATTCTCCGAGAGGATTTTTTCCAAGGCGTTTCGAAATAGCGAGCCACCGAAGAACGACTTCTGGCTGGCGATTCTTGACGCCAACTTCCCGCAGGTGCTTCGTGAAAAGCTCGATGAATTCTTCCTCGGGTGTAAGTCGTTGGGGCTCGATGGATTCGTAAAGATTGGCAAGCGCACGCTCGACAGCTTCTGCGAGCTGTTCATCGACGTGCCAACGCACCTTGTAGTTCGAGTCTTCGCGACGATCATTGAAATGGTGACCTACAGTGAGCAAGAAGACGAGATGATTGCGCTCAGCCTGCGTTTTCGGAATCTCGATGAGGATCTGTTCCTCGGAAACGACGCCACCGAGCGCATGAACGACGCGCTTCAGCTCCTCGAGGGCGTCCATCTGAGCGGCGTAACTCTCGGAATCGCGAACAGTGGAAAGGCCGTGGTTCTCGATCTGACGTACACGCTCACGAGTGATCCCGTACTCCTTGCCAATAGCGTCGAGTGTGCGACGAACGCTCTTTGGGGAGAGGCCATAGCGGTCGATGAGGACCTTGCGGGTACGCTCGGGAAGCCCCGTGAGAAGTTCTTTGGACACTGATTTTGGCGCAAAAGACAGCATAAAATAAAGGTATTTGACTATTGGTCGTAGCGTGGCATACGTTGTACCAAATGATTAGCCCCCTCGTCAAGTTTTCCGGATGTCCACACGAAAGCAACAGCTTGCATCGCTCCTGATTCGCGAGCGAAATGAACGTGCATGGTAGGATGGACGAATGAATTCTCCCTCACGTGTTCCTCCGCAGGACACCGACGCTGAAAGGGCGCTTCTTGGGGCTCTGATGCTCAACTCAAACGCCATGTACGAAGCCGCTGATGTCGTTGGTATCGACTCCTTTTACATAGGGAAACACAGAATAGTGTACGACGCGATCCTCTCACTCCATGCCAAGGGAGAACCGATCGATATCGTAACAGTTTCTTCAAAACTAAAAGAGCGAAAACAGCTTACGGAGATCGGCGGCGCGGCATTCCTTTCGGAGCTCACTGGTTCGGCGGCATCTCCCGGGAGCTCTCGACACTACGCCGAGCTTGTGCAAAAGAAATTTGTCTTGCGAAGCCTCATCGACGCCGCTTCCAAGATCGGCGACCTGGGATTCCAGGAAGACAAGGATATCGCAAACGTGCTGGATGAGGCGCAGTCGGCGATCTTTAGCGTCTCACAAACGCCGATGCTCCACAGCTTCAAAGAATTGCGAGAGGAGCTCGGCCCTGCGCAGGAACGTTTTGAACACCTCCACAAGCACGATCAAGGCTTCCGTGGTATTCCCACAGGCTTCCCTCAGCTCGACAGCATGCTCGCTGGTCTGCAGAAATCAGATCTCATTATCCTCGCTGCACGGCCTAGTATGGGAAAGACCGCGCTCGCGCTCGATATCGCTCGGCAAACAGCAACAAAGCACGGTACTGCTGTGGGTATTTTCTCTCTCGAAATGAGCTCGCAACAGCTCGTAGATCGCATGCTTGCCGCTCAAGCAGGAGTCAATTCATGGAAACTGCGCACGGGGAAGATCCGTAGCGAAGAAGAATTTGAGCGCCTCCAAGAGGCCCTCGGAGTCTTGGCAGAAGCTCCAGTTTTTATTGATGACAAACCCTCTTCTTCGGTGCTCCAGATGCGCTCGGTCGCTCGCCGACTTAAGATCGAGAAAAACCTTGGCCTTATCATCGTCGACTATCTCCAACTCATCATCCCGACGAATACGCGTGCGAACGATTCTCTCGTGCAACAAGTTACCGAGATATCTCGTTCGCTCAAGGCGATGGCGCGTGAGCTCGATATACCGGTTTTGGCACTTTCTCAGCTCTCCCGTGCAGTGGAGACTCGCCGTGGCCGCCCTCGTCTTTCTGACCTTCGAGACTCGGGCTCCATTGAGCAAGACGCCGACGTCGTTATGTTTATCCACCGCGATGACAAGATGAATGAAACTTCAGACAGGCCTGGTATTGCGGAAATTCTCATCGAAAAGCACCGCAACGGACCCACAGGCAAGATCGAGCTCCGCTTCGACGAAGAAAAGACCACCTTCCTCTCCGTGGATAAGAACGATTTTGGCGATTACGCTCCAGAGGAAACGAAAGTCGAGACAGAAACACCATTCTGAGCAGCTCGCAGTCGACAGCAGGCAGCTTGCAGGGCGAAATAGTTGTTCCTGCTACCTGCTCCCTGTAAGCTGTACACTATTCATATGGATGCTATAGAGCGTTTAGCAGCTTTGTTCGAAAAGTTTCCCGGAATTGGTCCGAGGCAAGCACAGCGCTTTGTGCAGTATCTCTTACGCAATTCTCCTGCCCTCCGGAGAGAGATAGCTCAAGCAGTGCAAGAACTCGGGAGCTCTGTGCGGCAATGTCCCGAATGCATGCGCTGGCATGCCGACACGAAAAAAACATGCTCGGTTTGTTCCGATACGAAACGCGATACGCAATACCTAGCGGTCGTAGCACATGACGCCGATCTTGTGGCTCTTGAAAAAAGTGGCTCTTACCGCGGCCACTATTTTGTCCTCGGTGGAACTATTTCGCTCGCCTCAGACAGAACGAACAACCTTCGCATCAAGCAACTCTTGAGCTCTGTACCTGTACGCACGAAAAATGGGCTTCAAGAGGTTATCCTCGCATTCCCGGCAAACCCCGAGGGTGATGCGACAGCCGTTCAACTTCGAGAGGAGCTCGCTGATAGGAAACTCACAATCACGACGCTCGGCCGCGGCCTCTCCACAGGGAGCGAGCTCGAATATGCAGATCCCGAAACTATCAAAAACGCCTTCGAAGGAAGGCGTTAGTTATGGAAGCGCAGTGATGCGCACTTTGGTGTAAGGTTGGCGGTGGCCTCGCTTCACGAAGTGGCGGCTCTTTTGGCGATAGCGGATGACGGTCACCTTTTTTTCGCGACCCTCCTCGATGAGCTCGGCTGTAACCTTGGCACCACTCACGTACGGAGCGCCTACCTTAGTTTCTTTCCCGTCGTCGATGAGGAGAACCTTGTCGAAGGTCACTTTTCCACCCTTATCAACAGGAAGCTTTTCCACGCTCAAAACAGAGTCGTTGGTTACGAGGTATTGCTTCCCGCCCGTCTCGATAATCGCAATTTTGGCCATATACGTTTGTCGCGGCAGTGTACGATATCCACCGCATGTTGGCAAGACGAATTGACTCTTTCGCGCATAGGCGCAGGATGGTGGTGGCTGGGAAATTAGGGGAGAAATATCGTGAAGTATCGTCAGCTGTGGGAAAACGAATGGGTACACGGCTTCATGGTTGCGTTGAAAGTACACGTACCCGCTGCTCTTGCCGTGTACGCTCTGGCTCTCTATTTTGGAGTGGTCTGAGACCAAAGTAGGCCTGTGATCACGCGCACAGGCCTACTCTATTTTTCAAACTCTAGCGAAGGGCGCTCAAGAAGCGGTGAATCGAGATCGACCGACTCTCCCGTAATCCGAAGGACGTCCTTATCAATCTTCCCGAACTCTTTTGAGCCAGCGTTGAAGTGGTTCACCGTCGTAGAAAGCGAATTTCCGAGCTTCTTATAATAATCCTCATACGCTTTGAGATGGCGAGAAAGATTTTCGACGTTCTTTGCGATGTCTTTGGCGGTCTCTTCTATTTTAAAGGCCTTGAAGCCATAGAGTACCGATTGGAGGTACGCCGCGAATGTCGTTGGAGAAACGATGATGACCTTTTTTTCGTTGTAGGCGTAGTCGATAAGATTGCGAGTGTTTACCTTCACAGAACCAACCTCGTTGATGAGAAGATCGTAGTAAATGGCCTCCGCCGGAATATACATAAAGGCGAATGGCAGAGTGCCGTCCTTGGGACGCACGTATTTCGCGCACTCATCAATACGAAGCTTGAGGTCGTTCTTAAATTGCTTTTCCAGCTCCTCTCGTTGCTTGTCGTCTATCGCATTTACGAGTCGCTGGTAATTATCCAGGGAGAATTTCGCATCGATAGGTATGACGCCTTCTTTTGTCTGGATAATGGCGTCGACAGTCTCTCCACCCGGGAATTGATACTGCATCTTGTAGGAACCGGGCGGTAAAATGTTGCCGAGAATGAGCTCAAGAGAAGCTTCCCCGAGATTCCCCCTTTGCTTCTGGTGCTTGAGCACCTTCTCAAGGTTATGGAGTTGTTCCGCGATTGTGAAGACTTGTTTGGTCGATTCCTTCGTCTCAGTAACCCCTTTTATGACCTCTAGTAGATCCCTCGACACTTTTTCCGAGACGTCGCTCATCATTCGCTGAATATGCTCAGTTTGCGAGCGAGAAGAATCGTGGAGCCGGCTTGTTCCCTCCCCCATCACACGAGAAAGTTCTTGAAGCTGATTCTGAAGAAGGACGAGGCTTTGCGGATCTTGCGGCGCTTGTTTCCTGCGGAGGTAGTAGGCAAGAAGGCCGAGATTTAAGATCAGGAGGAGAATAACGACGCCAAGAACAACAGTGATTGATTCCATGAGGCAATTCTACCAGGAAGCAGACGCGCTTGACACTCATAGTCTAAAGAGCGACATTCAAAATAGAACAGGAAGGAGATGATGCCGTGTTCGAAATAAAGGCAATCGTTATCGTTACGTTCCTGGGTATTGGGCATCTCGAATTTTATGCGCCACGAATTGTCTTCGACGATTTGGTCGAGTGCAGAGACACGATTGCCCTCTACCAGAGCAGTGTGCTGATGCACGCTGCGCGTGCCGCAAGGAAGAGAGCGCCTGATGTATATGTTGAAATAAAGGGCGGCTGTACAGAGTTCATGATGAACCTCTGACATCTCTTCCCTAGATCAAAAGCCGCCGACCCAAGCGCTCGGGCCAGCGGCAAACCTTTGGTATACTCACACGCATGCTTTCAAAGAAAATCAGAGAAGAAATGACTACCGCCATGAAGGCGCGGGATTCAATACGTCTCGACACTCTTCGTGGTGCTCTTACAGCGTTCACGAACGAATTGGTTGCCAAGGGAAAGAAGCCGACAGAAGAGATTGACGATCAGGATGCAATAGCGGTCTTGAAGCGCCTCGCAAAGCAGCGTAAGGAAGCTGCTGAGAGCTTCGAAAAGGGAGGCCGCACAGAGCTCGCCGAAAAAGAAAAGAGCGAGCTCACAATTCTTGAGGAATACCTGCCGCGCAGGGCGAGCCGTGAAGAGATCGAAAAAGTCGCTATCGCGAAAAAGGAGGAGCTTGGTGTCACCGATGCTTCTGGCGTGGGCAAACTCACAGGCGCGGTAATGAAAGAAATGGCCGGCAACGCCGACGGAACAGTGGTGAAGGAAGTTATTGAGGGACTTTTCACGTAGAATTTACATTTTGCCACTGATGAGATCCGTGGCAGGATGCACATAGAGTATTGAGTAAAACCACTTCAGACGAGGGAGAGTGCTCTGATGGCACAACGACCGGTTTTAGAGACTGAAGAACTCGGGTATGAACCAGTAAGTGATTTCGAGCTGAGGGTTGGCATCGCATATGCCAAGGAACGATACGGCGAGCGACTAGACCGAAACATGCTCGAGGTGTTCGTCAACACGGTGCTTGAGCGCCGTTCGTTCAAGTCCAAGCTTCCGTTCCTCGCAGCAATCGTTGTGCGCAAAGTTATCTCGGTTTCGAACGCTAAAGCTCGTGCCCGCGTCAACGCCTACAAGGGCGCGATTATGAAGATCCTGAGTGAACGATCGGCAAGAAAACGTCAAGCGGATGCCCGGAAACGAATCGAACGAGCGCCGAAGCCGAAGCCGACAGAGCATCCAGAAGATCCGAAACGCAAGGGTCAGTTCGTTCTTCTGTGAAGCACAAAGCGCCACGGTTTGTGAACGTACTCCCCCGCATAGCGAATGCCTATGCGGGGGGTTCTTTTTATATCGAGCGGGCGAACGACTACTCCCCTGTCTTCAATCCAGAGACCAGTCTTCTTTGAGAGCAGTTTTGCGTTGAGTTGTTTGTCTATTTTGAGAGCTTTAGTGAGGCGTGCAGGACCGTTAATGCCTTCTACTCCACGAATAAGCACCGCAGCGGGATATCTTTCTTTTCCGACAACAATATTGAGCATCCAGTGCATGCCGTAGGTGAAGTACACGTAGATGACGCCGGCTTCGACATACATCAGCGTATTTCGCGCCGTCTGCCCGCGATGTGCGTGAGAGGCTTTGTCGTGAAAGCCGTCATAGGCTTCTGTCTCGACGATCATGTGCGCAGTGCTCTTCCCATTCTTTCGCCGCACCAGGTACTTACCCAAAAGCTCACGCGCCACCGTCCGAGTCGGTCGGTCGAAAAAATCTTTCGCAAGCACACGTCTCATCGACACCTAGTATACCGGAGCCGCTTCGCGGCGGGCTACAAGGACGGCAATACCAGAAGAGAGTGCGGCAATGCCGAGCGCAATACCCAGAACGACTGCTACGGGGAACACGGGGGCGATGAAGAAGACGATAGCACAGAGCATGATGCGGCCAACCGCGAGCGCGATTTCTTTGAGCGCCGTGTATTCGTCGAGGAACGCACCGCGATCGCTCACGTGCTCGAAGGAAGCAGGGTCGAAGTGCGTCCCTCGTTCTGAATCGGTCGTAAATGCATAGACATTGGCAACAATTACGCCCACGGGAGTGCCAGCAGAGAGGCGCGCAATCCAAGCAGAAACGGCAAGTACCGTGTATATGCTCGGAGAATCCGCGAGTCGGGAACTTTGCATCATCCAACGATACGCGCGACGCAAGAGCACTACGAAAAGAAGTGTGAGAGTGAAGACGAGCCCGAGGGCTAGATACGACCATTCGAGAATGAGAAAAACGGCGAGCGGCCACATGAGAAAGAGTGCTGCACCCTGCACACCTTCGAGCATGGATTGCAAGACCAGTCCGTGATTCTTCGAGCGAAAGAGTTGTTCGAAGGTGTAGACATAGCTCCAGGAAAAACGCTCGCGCGTATCGCTTAGAAAAAGAAGTGGGATGATCGCAATGACGAGTAGTGCGGCGGCCCCAAAGAGAAGGCGTTCTTGCGCGAATACGATTGTGCCGATAGCAAGACCAGCAAAAAGCGGCATGAGAGCAATAAGGACCTCGAAGTATGCGCGCATGTGCATGTGTGGCGGAATTTCTACCTGCGAAACCTTGTATGGCACCCAATAGAGCGCTCGATACAAGCCAAAGAAGACCGCGAAGGCGACGACCCCCCAGAGCGGCGACGCACTGAAATACCCACTTAGAGATCCGCCCAGAAAGACAAAGGCGGTGGCGGCGCACAGAACCCCCGAAATGAGAGAATGGCGTGTCCCGCGCTTCAGATGCGCCGCCGACATCGGCGTCGCTACAATCGTAATGAATTGTGCGAAACCGTACAGAAGCACCACTGCGGCAAGAGCGCGTGCCGCGGACGTGGCTACGCTCTCTGCTGTGCCTGTGATCACAAAGAAATACTCAAAAAGAAAAATCCAAGCAAAGACGTGCGCAAGCGACAGCGCTGTACGCAAAAGCACTCGATGCGTGTGCATGGCTGAAGGATTCACATGCGGGGAGAAGAGGAGGAAAAGCGTCGAAAGAGAGGGTGTCGAGCAAGCATCGGCCCTACAACAACGACAGCATACCCAAGCCAGATGCTCCAATCGGCAAAAATCTGCCACCCTGCATACGGGACGTTTACGATAGCGTCGAGAATGGCCATCGTGACACCCCAGGCAAGAGAATACGGAAGAATATCCTGCCAAGAAGATGCTCGAAGAGATCTGCCCGCCACGAAGGTTGTAACAACAAGCGCGAAGAGTCCGACGACGCGCGGTAAAACTCCTTCAACGAATCCGTACGTAAGAAATAACGACCACAGCAAAAACATGACCGCGTATATCACGATCCCCCATCCCAAGAGCATACTGAGTCTAAAACGCATTGCATTATCATTATGACCGATAGATGCCACATGCGGTCATGCGCGTGTGGATAGGTACAAAAGAAAAACTCACCGCATTCGTGGTGAGTTTTTCTTGGTCGACCGATAAGATGTTCTTATCGGCGGAAACCACCTCCGCCGCCTCCGCCTCCGCGGAAGTCGCGACGCGGTTCCATTGGTCGAGCTTCGTTCACGGTCAGTGTGCGACCGCCGAAGTCCTTACCATTCCAAGCGTCGATCGCTTTTTGCGCGTCTTCGTCTGAAGTCATCTCGACGAAACCGAAGCCCTTGGAGCGGCCGCTCATTCTATCCATTACGATAGAGGCGCTCTCCACAGCTCCTGCCTGCGCGAAAGCTTCGCGCAACTCGTTTTCAGTGGTCGCGTACGGCAAACCACCAACATAGAGTCTCTTAGCCATAGTATCTCTGTTCCTAGATTGTATGTTCTCCTAAAGTCATGTAAATCGCCCTTCCCTGCTCCCCCTGGTCTACATAACCCGAAGCGCACTGGAACCTTACATTCGCAACAATCATATATCCCGACCTTTGAGTGTCAAGACAAAATGCACGAATGTACTCAGACATGTATAATGTGTCCACTATATCCTCGTATGACTACTGGTGGCGGATCCCTTCTTACAAATCTAGCGCTTGAGTTCGTCCGCGTAACAGAAGTGGGTGCTATTGCGTCCGCTCGATGGGTAGGTAAGGGTGACGGCAAGGCGGCGGATCAGGCTGCAGTGGACGCAATGCGCGAATACTTTAACACCATCGATTTCAGCGGCGAGATCGTCATTGGCGAGGGTGCAAAAGATGAAGCGGCAGAACTCTACGTAGGTGAAAGGTTGGGACGTGGCAAGGGCTCGCTCGTCGAAATCGCGATCGATCCACTTGAGTGTACCGACTCGGTAGCGAACGGTCGCCCGAATGCCATCTCAGTCATCGCCATCGGCCCCGAAGGCAGTCTCTACCGCGCCGCAGATTCCTACATGGAAAAGATCGCCGTGGGGCGCGCCGCCTCTGAGGTCATCGACATCGACGCTCCTGCGAAAGCCAACGTGAAGAAAGTCGCTCGCGCCCTCGGAAAGGATGTCTCGGAAGTTACCGTTGCGGTATTGGATCGCGATCGTCACGAGCAGCTCATCACTGAGATCCGCGCCACCGGTGCACGCGTACAGCTCTTTACAGACGGCGATGTTGCCATGGCCATCGCGACCTGTCTGCGCGACTCTCCTATCGATATCCTCATGGGCACGGGTGGCAGTGCCGAAGCCGTGATCTCGGCAGCAGCACTACGCGCCCTCGGAGGCGAGATTATCTGCCGATGGAAGCCGAAAGACGAGAAGCACACCAAACGCTTGAACAACGCGGGCGTCACGGATTTCTCACAGATTCTTCGCACCAGTGATCTCGCGAAAGGCGACGACCTGAGTTTCATTGCCACAGGCGTCATTACGGGCCCGCTTGTAGAAGGTGTTACATTTAACCCTGATGTCATCACGACGCACTCGATAGTTATGTCGACGAGCCCGAAGACGATCCGATTTATAAAAACACGTCATATTACTCAATAAACATTTATATGATAATCACAACTGAAAAACTATTTGAGGCCGCATACAAGAAATTTTCTATTGGGGCCTACAACATCAACAATCTCGAACAGATCATGGGATTGTTCAAGGGCAACCAGCAATCAAACGCGCCCTTTATCCTGCAAATTTCTCGTGGGGCACGGAAGTACGCAGACAAGTACATGTTGGAGGCGATGGTACGCGGTGCCGACCACATCTTCCCCGACGCTATTTTTGCCGTCCATCTCGACCATGGAGATGAAGAGAACTGTCACGACGCAATCGATTCCGGTTTCTACTCCTCTGTCATGATCGACGCCTCCATGGAACCCTACGAAAAGAACATCGAGATAACCAAACGTGTTGTCGATCACGCGCGCGAGAAAGGCATTCGAGTTGAGGCCGAGTTGGGGCAGCTTGGCGGCGTAGAGGAACACATCAACGTTGCGGAAGAACACGCGCATTTAACAGACGCTGATCAGGCGGTGGATTTTGTTAAAAAGACAGGATGCGATAGTCTCGCAATAGCAATAGGGACCTCGCATGGTGCTTATAAATTCTCGGGTAGCCAAAAAATCGCCTTCGATCGCCTCAAGGAAATCTTTGAGAAGCTGCCCGGAGTTCCACTTGTTATGCACGGCTCCTCATCAATCCCGCAGGAGGAGGTGCAGAGAATAGAAGCTGCTGGCGGCGCCCTCTCGGGGGCAAAGGGGGTTGATGAAAATGACTTACACAAAGTCTACGAACATGGAGTGTGCAAAATCAACATCGACAGCGACGGGCGGCTCATCTGGACACGAGTACATCGTGAATACCTAAAGGACAATCCAAAAGGCATTGATCTCCGCGAGCCAGGCAAGATCTACATTGAGGAGTACGCAAACTTCATCGCTCACAAAAACGAAGTCTTTGGCTCCGCTAACAAAGTAGAAGCAGTGAAAGGTCTCCTTTGATTTTTTGCGCGAGCGACCGTACTAAGAGCGAATTAGTTCGAAGTTTCCTGTTCACCTTCACCGCCCGGGAGCGTAACATTGATGCTGGTATCCGTGCCAGGCTGCTCATTCCCTGAAGTTCTTGGCTGGGCATAGAACCAAATCGCGGCACCGACAGCGAGCACGACAATTGCGACAAGCGCCACGGTCGCTACTGCATTACTCCCACTTTCTTCGTTTACCATTACCATATTCTTTTCATGTTCATGAAATTTATTAATGTACGTACAGCATACGCTTCACATGCTGAAAATTGCATGAAGAGCGAGAAGGCTCTTCAAGCCCTTCATCCACGTCACCTCAAGACCACTTCCAGTTCTTAATCTCAGGCATGTCTTCGCCCTTGCTCACGACGTGTTTTCTGTGTGCAGCGAGACTCTTGTCCATAAGCGCAAGAAGCTTCTTTTCGTCAGTGCCTTTTTTCGGCAAGGAATTGACGACGTATTGCACGAGGTGGTAGCGGTCTATCTCGTTGAGCACTGTCATGTCGAAGGGCGTCGTTGTTGTCCCCTCCTCTCTATAGCCATACACATGCATATTCTCATGGTTTGGCCGGCTATACGTGAGGCGGTGAATGAGGGAAGAGTATCCGTGGAAGACGAAGGTAATGGGTTTGTTTTGGGTGAATATTTTCTCGAATTCTTTGTCGGTAAGACCGTGTGGATGATTCGTGTGCGGCCGGAGTGTCATGAGGTCTATCACGTTGACGAATCGTACCTTCAGTTTCGGCAGATGTTCTTTGAGGATCGAAACTGCAGCAATCGCTTCGAGTGTCGGCACGTCGCCGGCGCACGCAAGCACAGCATCCGGTACGCCCCCTTTGTCGGTACTCGCCCACTTCACGACGCCGATTCCTTTCTTGCAGAGATCCACAGCTTCACCAATGGAGAACCACTCGGGCATAGGATGCTTACCGGCAACGACGATGTTGATTTTGTGCTTACTACGGAAGCACGCGTCCATAGTAGCGAGCAAAGTATTTGAATCGGGTGGCAAGTACGCACGCACGATCTCCGCCTTTTTCACATAGACGTGATCAAGGAACCCAGGGTCCTGGTGAGTAAAGCCGTTGTGGCCCTGCCGCCACACATGAGAGGTGATGAGATAATTTAAGGATGCGAGAGGTTTTCTCCACGGAATGTCCATCGTGATGTCGAGCCACTTGGCGTGCTGATTAAACATCGAATTCACAATGTGAATGAACGCCTCGTAACAGGTGAAAAGTCCATGCCGCCCTGTGAGAAGATAGCCTTCGAGCCACCCCTGACACTGATGCTCGCTCAAGACCTCCATCACGCGGCCAGAGCGGGCTGTGTAATCGTCGTTCTTTTCGTCATACTCCGCGAGCCATTGACGGTCGGTAGCCTCAAAAACAGACCCGAGGCCATTTGAAACGACTTCGTCGGGGCCGAAGAGGCGAAAATTTGTTTGATTCATCTTGATGACATCGCGCAGGTAGCGGGCGAATACTCGTGTCGCCCCCTCACCCATGTCGCCTCGTTGTTCGAACTTCGCTTCGTATTTCTTAAAGTCTGGAAGCTCCAACTTTTGCAAGAGAAGGCCGCCGTTGGCGTGTGGGTTCATTCCCATGCGTCGCGTGCCCTGCGGTGCGAGATCCGCGAGCGCTGATACGAGCTTTCCTTTCTCATCGAAAAGCTCTTCCGGTTTGTAGCTCTTCATCCACTTCACAAACTCATCAAAATGTTTTTTGTTCGTCTTGAGGCTTGGAAAGACAACCTGATGCGAACGATGTGTACCTTCATTGGCCCTTCCATCAATCTCTTTCGGCCCCGTCCAGCCCTTGGGGCTTATGAGAATGATCATTGGCCATCGCGGTCGCTCACGGTCTCCGTCCTCGCGTGCCTTTTTCTGTATGTTCTGAATTTCTTCCACCACTTCATCCAGCTTTCGTGCCATTTTCTGGTGCATGGTGGGTGGGTCACTCCCCTCGATGATGTGCGGCGTCCAACCATATCCGCGAAAGAGCTGCTCCAATTCTTCGTGAGAAATGCCTGCAAAAATGGTCGGGTTCGCGATCTTGTGACCATTCAAGTGCAGAATAGGTAAGACAGCACCATCGTTTTCAGGATTCAAAAATTTATTCGAGTGCCAAGCGGTAGCAAGTGCGCCCGTTTCAGCCTCGCCGTCGCCAACCACACACGTGGCCAAGAGATTCGGATTGTCGAATACTGCGCCGAATGCATGGCTAAGCGAATAGCCAAGCTCTCCACCCTCGTGGATAGAGCCGGGACACTCAGGTGTCACGTGGCTCCCGACACCGCCGGGGAACGAAAACTGTTTGAAGAGTTCTCTCATCCCCTTTTCATCCTGCGTGATTTTCGGGTATACCTCGCTGTATGACCCTTCGAGATAGGTGTTTGCAATAAGTGAAGGGCCGCCGTGACCCGGGCCCGAGATGTAGATCATGTCGAGATCGTACTTTTTGATAACACGATTCAGGTGCACGTAGATGAAATTTTGCCCGGGCGAGGTCCCCCAGTGTCCCATCAAAAGCGGCTTAATGTCCTTCTGTGTCAAAGGGCGACGCAAGAGCGGGTTGTCCATTAAGTAAATCTGCCCAACAGAGAGGTAATTTGTCGCACGCCAATAAGCGTCCATTTTGGCGACGAGATCTTTGGGTAGATACTCGGCAGATTCGGCAGGCTGTACGTGTTGGTTCATGAAGTACTCAAGTGTACCAAAAAACACCCCGAATCCTAGATGAATACCACGCGCGTCGCGTGGCACAGAAAGTCTCTGAATGGTAGGATTTACGCGACAGAACTGTATGTCGAAGCAATCGGATATTCTCAAACACATCTACGAACGCGCTCGCGCGGCAGATGCAACTGTCGTGATTGTAGACGCGGGAGACGAGCGGGTTTCTCAAGCGGCCACACTCATAGAGAAAGAGAAACTCGCACGACTCATCCTCATCGACGACACAACGTACGCGAGTCTTTCAGAAGCGGAGCAGAAGGCACTTGCGGATGCCGCTGGGGATTCGAGAGATCTTATCGCTTCAAACACGAAGTACCTGGCCGCAGCATACGTGAAGGTAGGCAAGGCAGACGGATACGTTGCGGGGCATGCATCCCCCACTTCCGAAACGATTCGCTCAGCTCTTAAAATCATTGGCACAAAAGATTCCTACGCCTCGAGTTTTTTTATAATGATTCACAAAGACATCCCGCTCTTCTTCGCGGACTGTGCGTTCAATCCAAGCCCCAGTCCGCAACAGCTCGCTCAGATTGCCATCGACACCGCACGGCAAGCACAGGCGCTCGACGTCGAGCCTCGCGTTGCGTTTCTCTCATTCTCGACTGACGGAAGTGCCAAGCACGAAATGGTGGACAATGTTCGCGAAGCAATGGGGCACGCGCAAAAGCTGGCGCCGGATATCGTGATTGCCGAGCACGAAATGCAGTTCGACGCGGCATTCGACGCTGGCGTCGCCACTCAAAAGGGTGTTGCTGGGCCCGTGGCAGGCAATGCAAATGTCTTCATCTTCCCCGACCTCAACAGCGGCAACATCGGCTACAAGATAGCGCGAGTAATGGGCGGCGCCCAAGCAATCGGGCCGATCTTTCAGGGCTTCAATGCTCCTGCGAATGACCTTTCGCGTAGCTGTAGCGTGCAAGACATCGTCGACGTCGTCGCTCTTACTGCCCTGCAAGCCGGAGCTCTAAAGAAAAACGTTTAGCCTTACTGCTCCTCAAAAACTGGGATGATACTCACGACAACGGATGATGTAGCGTGCTCGCCGATTTCTGTACTGCAGGTGAGTGTGTAAGTGCTCCGCTGGAAGATATCGTGTGCGATGTCAGTGCCCGAAGTGCCCGTTGCGGAGAAATTAGGGCCTTCGACCGCGCACTCGAGGGTATCTTCTGAAGACCACGTGATAACGGAGCTCTCCCCTGCATGCACTAAAAGCGGCACCGCCGCTATTGAGAGTTCCGGATGCACTTCAGGTTCTTCATCTCCGATTATGACGCCTTGACCGTCATCATTCGTGCCGTCGCCAAAGAAACCAGAACCGCTCTCACCTTGAGGATCCGCTTCATCTTCTGCGGTGCAATAAGCGTCGTAGCAGGGCTGGCTACCGCCCTCAGAAGGTTCTGGGGTGGAGTCTGTCGGGGAAGAGGTCGTTGTCGGAGGAGGTGGAGGTGGAGGAGGTGGTGGTGGGCACGCCTGAGGCTCCCATAGACATCCCACATCACCGCCTCTACATATCCATCTTCCGCACTCAGCACCACCACTTTGATTTCCTTCACCGCCACTTCCGCCCGTATCACTTCCACCACCGAAGCCACCTCCCGCACCATTGCCACATCCATTGGCTCCGCTATCACCTTCAAATCCATAAAGAATCTCGGGTTGTACTGCTATCGTCAATGCAGCAAAGATTCCCGAGAGCACTATCGCTGCTGCGAGCACATAATTTCTGTACATGGCGCTAGAGGTATTTTTCATACACATTATTTTACCCAATCGGTCATAAACATCGTTTCTTGCCAGTAAGCATCCAGATCTACTTCAAATGGAACCTTCTCCAGCGTCTCCAAATTGTAGAAGACTATGCGCGGACGTGGGTTTGTCGAGAGACTCTCCCAATCCACCTCCTGTACCGCTAAGTGAGTGCCGTCGGGAGAAACAGCCACCCAAAATCCGTGCGTGTCAATGATATTTTTGAGCCTTAGGGAAGGCAAGCTCCAATCGAGCGCCTCGAGTATGAACACGCGGCCACTATCAGGAGCCGACCACGCAACGACGCGCCCATCATCCGACACATCCATCTTCATATTGGAGAGGATGGCGCCATGCGATCCCCAAATTTTCTTGGATGTGGAGTCGGTGACAGAGTACAGGTACATCCCGTCGTTTTTCCAAAATACAAAGTGCGCGTCGTCCACCCACTTCGGAGAAATCCCGAAGTCCACAAAACGCTCAACGCCGTCGTTATCCACATAATACACTACCCAGGATTCCGCGTCGTTGAGCGGGTTGATGTTTTTGTCTGCTACTCCGCGGCCGCGGGAAACGTACACGATCTCACCCTGTCGAGAGATGCTTGGCAAGCGCTTTTGCGCAGCCACAACATAGGTGACTGCTTCACCTTGGTCGAAAGCTGCTTCCATGTCTTGTGCATCATTCAGATTCGTTCGATACACCTGCGCGACTGCCATGTTTTGTCCGGCCGCCTCGTATTCTTTGTCGACGACCCCCACGAAAGAGCCCCAAGCCCCATCCGACGAGAGTGAATGGTAGAGCGTATGCACCTCCCCTTTGCCGGGCACCGTTTCGTCACCAAGTAGCTTTAAACTGTTTGTATCGATGTCGAAAACGTAGGGAGCCAATCCGTCACCATTCTTCGGGTTTAGTGTAAGGAATATCTGGCCTCCGAGACCTTCAGGCACGGAAAGATCTCCCAAGCGAGACTTCTGTAGGAAGCCGATTGAAAACTGCTCGGCAAAGATGAATCCGAGCAACAGTAATACTCCAACGAGACCAAGAAGCGCAAAGACTAAAGCCTTCCAATGCGTCTTTTTTGGCGCAGGTTGCGGCTCCTGAGGTGCCTCGCTAATCGGGGGAATTACGTAACCAGTCTCCATTGTGACTAAAAGTATAGCAACGAAACATCTGCCCCGGACCAAAATCCTACCGGAGGTGTTGATAAATCAATACCTCTTTCAGCCCTCGTGAGACTCGATAAAAGCTTGCAAAGCATTCTCGTCTATGTCCAAAGTCTCAAGGCTGTTTTCCTCCCCTAACTCCTCTATTCCTTCGAAGCCTTTGGGACGTTCTGGCACGAACCCTAGTGCATCGTGAACCGTACCCTCGAATTCCTTATGGTGGACCCAAGCGGATTCGAACCGCTGACCCCCTCATTGCAAATGAGGTGCTCTACCAACTGAGCTATGGGCCCAAGTGAGGATCGAACATGGATGCTTGCATACATGTTCTCCGAACGCCGGGCACATATCGATCCTCTAGATATGGGCCCTCTCGCCAGAATGGCTCTAGAGGCTACATTTACCTAACCGCATAAAAATAGCAGACTTCGGCACATTCGCAATCTTTATGCAAGCGTTGACTTATCTCATCAGTGCGCGAGTATGAGAGTGGCCGATATAGAACAAACGGCGGCAAAGGAGTCAGCAATTTTTCGGAAGAGGAGGATGAATTGCAACACAAACCAAAACTGCTAGCAGTAGGTCGCAGTTATGCAGACGTGGTCTTCGCCATTAATGGCAATGGCATGCCTAGTGGTGATGACAAGAATGTCTGCTACGACTACGCGGTAAGTTACATCGGGGGCAACGCGACGACAGCGGCCGCTTTTTGCGCCCGGCACGGCTGTGCAGTCGATCTAATTGCCCAGCAAGCCACCGACCGAACCGGTCGGAGTTGCCGAGACGCGCTCACAGAGTTGGGCGTCAATATTGTCGGCGGCTCAATCGAGAAGTCTGCAGTGTCGATAGTTCCCACCGAAGGCGATAAGCGAGCGATGGTGCGATGCCGAGCGCGAGGCTGTCATGACAACGAGGAGTGGATAGATTTCCCTCACCTCGACATCAGCCAGTACAACGCTCTTCACGGCTGCGGCCACTACCCCAACGTCATGCTCTTCTACGCCAAGGGTTGTCGCGAAGCCGGCATTCTGACTTCCCTCGATGGTGGCAGCTTGCGCGACAACACCTATGAAGTGCTCAACTACATCGATGTCGCGATCGTGAGCGATAGAATGCGCAAACAACTGGGCTTCAGTATTGCGGAAATGCTCATCTTCTTGCGCTCAAAAGGCTGCAAAGTGGGCGGCATCACACTGGGCTCTGAAGGCATGTACTGGTTCGAAGGAAAGGGAGACATCCAGCACCTTCCCGCCCTCGATGTTCCCGAAGAAGTGATCGTGGACGGTACGGGGTGTGGGGACTTCTTCCACGGCGGGTACCTCTACTCCTACCTCACACGACCCTGTGCGGGCTGGCGAGAACATTTCCGTTTCGCACGACGCGCGGCAGCGCACAAGCTTCTTACGCGGGGAAACGAGCAGTGTCTCCTAGCTTCAACCGCCCACGACATCGTCAACGTGACGAATCGTTTTGCGTCGCGTTCTGAGCGTCCGCTTTTGACCGCCGTAGCTTGAACCGGCGGAAGCACACACGAGTCCCGGGGGAGGCTGATGCCACCTCCGGGACTCCTTGTTATTTAACGGCGTGTCAGTGCGATAGAGTGCTCGACAAATTCGCGCAAGGATGAACCGACCGCTTCGAGCATGTGCGGAAAGGCCGCTTCGCGATGGAGATGCGGCGAGGCATTTACCTCGAGCAAGATAGGGCCTCGGCGTGTTACGACGAAATCAGCATCAGAAAAATCCGCGAGCTTGAGCGTTTGGTGTGCCAAGCGAGCCATTTCTGCGAGAGATTCTTTTATATCATGTGGCAAACGGCTCGGGACATCGTGTCGCGCCTGCATACCCCCTTCTGTGAGTGGATTAAAATACAGAACACCTTTTTGAAGTTCGATGTGCGCGGGAGGAAGTACATAAAAAGGTTCGTTGCGAAAATCTTCTATGACGCCGATAGTAACGTGAGCCCCTTGTAAATACTCTTCGATCAAGGCCGAGCCGTATTCGTCGAGCACATCGCCAATGGTATCGGGAAGCTCGATGATGGTGTGTACTATTCGGATCCCACTTGAGGAACCTTCCATCGGCGGCTTCACAACGTACGGCGGTCCAAATTGCGAGAAGACAGACTCTGCCATCTCCCTGGTGTTCATGTCGTTCTGCAAACTGAAGGACATCGCATTCGCCATCGGGATATCTACTCTACGTAAAACTTGCCGTGTGCGAATCTTATTGAGCGCCAAGCTTGCGGAAAGTGCACGCGAGCCAGGGTACGGTACCCCTGATCGGTCCAATATCCTCTGAACCGTACCGTCCTCCCCGATTCCTCCATGGAGTGCGTTTAAAACGACGTCGAGCTGTGTAAGCGCACGCGCTGGAGTAGCAGGCATGCCGCGCATGTGCCACCTCCCTTCACGGTCGATTAAAATATCGCGCGTATCGTAACGATCTTCAGGCAAGGCCGCCATCATCGCGGCGCCCGTTTTCAAAGAAAGGGGATATTCACTCGAGGTCCCTCCCCTGAGGACTCCGACGACAGTTCGCGACATTACGAAATTATATCACCCCATCAGAAATTGCGCAGAACTTCTAACGGGGCAACGTCCCTTTTTGTCTTCTTTGACGATGGTAGGTAATAGCAAAGCGATGCGCTTCGTTGTTTGCCAGCAAAATATCCTTCTCGTTTGCTTTTGTAAGTCGATCTTCGCCAATCAAGCCCTTTGGGCGATGAAATTCATCCTTGACGACACCAACAACGGGGATCATTACACCCACCTCACTCAAAACCTTTTCAGCCGCTCTCACTTGTGCCTTCCCTCCATCGACAACCACGATCTTCGGAAGTGGCCACTCAGAGTGCCCCAGACGACGAGAAAGGGCCTCTTTGAGGGCTCTTACGTCGTCGTTTTTGTCGGTTTTGATCTTGAATTTCCGATACGCACTCTTGAGCGCTTCTCCGCCATCAACGACCGTCATCACCGCAACTGTCTCCCTTCCGCTCGTATGCGCCACATCGTACGCCTCTATGCGCGTGCCGCCCCCAGAAGAAACGATGTCATTCTTGATGAGCGAGACATCGCGGATATGTTCGAGCGCCGAGACTTGTCGGCGCAATTTTTCGGCCTCTTCAAAGTCTTCGAGCTTCGCTGCCGCTTTCATCTCGCGCGCGAGGCGCTGTTTCAATCCTCTAAATTTTCCAGAGAATAGATCTTTGATGTTTCGGACTGTTTCTGCATACTGAGTTTTGTCGACTTCCCCACTGCAAACGCCCGGACACAATCCTATCTGCCGATTGAAACAGGGTTTACATGTCCGGTTTCGTAAATCCGACATGTCCGGTTTCGTAAATCGGACATTTTGCTTTGTGCTCTTCTTTTTCTCATTACAGGGAATGCATTTGTCGCGATACGGGAATATACGCCGCACCACTTTGAGTGCTTCCTTGAGTTGCCCACCATGCGGATATGGTCCGAAGAGATATTTGATGTCCGCCTTCTTCCATCTCTGAAAGAGCTCGCGGCCACGCACGAGGAGCACACGCGGGAAATCCTCTTTTGTAATGACGACGTAGTTCCAGCTCTTGTTGTCTTTCTGGTCGGTATTGAATTGAGGCCTGTGTTTCTTGATGAGGTTGGCCTCAAGAATGAGCGCCTCAAGCACAGAATCCGTTTTTTGATGTGAGAGCGTCGTCGCCTCCGCCACCATGCCGACGATGTGCGTGCCCCGCCCTTCTGCCAAGTCCGGCGAAAAGTAGCTCCGCACCCTGTCGCGCAAAGATGCCGCCTTGCCGATGTAGAGGATTTTTCTACCTTTTTTGAATAGGTACACCCCCGGCTGATCCGGCAATCTAAATTTCTTCAAGTCTCCTCGTTTCATTGGGCGAGTATATATTTCCACAGTGATTTGACAAACGAGAATCTTTTGCTATGCTGTTACTTTAATGTCCTCCTATAGAGCTTCCGAGATGAACACCCGACCGGGTGTATTTTTCTACCAAGTCATTTTGACCACTTCCCCCGCCTTTCGCGGGCTTTTTTTTAATATATGAAATTGTTCTTGAAAGATGGAACGGTAATCGAGGGCGAAAGCTTCGGCGCCAAGAAAAATGTTGCCGGCGAAGTGGTCTTCAATACCGGCATGGTGGGATATCCTGAGAGTTTTACTGATCCTTCGTACGCTGGCCAGATCTTGGTACTCACCTACCCTCTCGTCGGCAACTACGGCGTGCCCGACACCAAATCGCTCGAATCCGACAAAATTCAAATAGCGGGCCTGGTCGTTTCCGAATACTCGGAGGAATACTCCCATGCGAGCGCCAAACAATCGCTTGGCGCGTGGCTCAAGGATTCCGGCATCCCGGCAATGACAGGCATCGACACGCGCGCGCTCACCAAGCGCCTGCGAGAGCACGGAGTGCTCCTGGGAGAGCTCGTCCAATCAGGGAAGCCAAAAGGTTTCAAGGATCCCAACGAGGAAAATCTTGTCGCGCGCGTAAGCATCAAGAAAAAGAAAACGTACGGGAAAGAGCGTCCGCGCATCATTGCAGTTGACTGCGGGATGAAAGAAAACATCGTCCGCTCCCTCGTGGCGCGCGGCGCCACGGTTATTCGCGTACCGTGGGATTACGATTTTAATAAAGAAAAATATGACGCCCTCTTCATCTCGAATGGTCCTGGCGATCCTCAAATGGCCACCAAGACTATCGAGCATATTCGTGTCGCGATGAAAAAGAACAAACCTATCCTGGGCATTTGTCTCGGCAACCAGCTCTTGGCACTCGCTGCGGGAGCTACCACCTACAAGCTCAAGTATGGCCATCGCGCGCAAAATCAACCCTGCACAGATATCAGGACGGGCCGTTGCTACATCACTTCACAGAATCATGGTTTTGCCGTCGATGGAAAAACCCTGCCCGAAGGATGGGAGGAGTGGTTTGTAAACGCGAATGACGGAAGCAACGAGGGCATTCGTCACAAAACAAAACCGTTGTGCTCAGTGCAATTCCATCCCGAGGCATCTCCTGGCCCCACTGATACACAGTGGATTTTCGACGAGTTTGTGAATTCTTTGAAATAATTATGAAAAAGAATTTCCCAAAGAAAGTATTCTTGCTCGGGAGCGGTGGCTTGAAGATCGGCCAAGCCGGAGAATTTGATTACTCTGGATCACAGGCTATTAAAGCGCTCAAGGAAGAGGGCGTTAAGGTCGTTCTCATGAACCCTAATATCGCAACGGTACAAACAGATGAATCACTCGCCGACACCGTGTACTTTTTGCCGCTCACTGTAGAGTTCGCGGCCAAGGTCATTCGCAAAGAACGCCCCGATGCGATACTGCTCTCATTCGGAGGCCAGACAGCACTGAACCTCGGCCTTGCCCTCGAAGAGAAAGGAATCCTTAAAAAATACCAGGTGCGCGTGCTCGGCACACCGGTTTCTGTAATCCGCGACACCGAAGACCGCGACCTTTTCATCAAGCGGCTCGCAAAGATCGATGTGAGAACCGCGCGCAGTCATGCCGCTCGAAACGTAGCCGAGGCCCTCTCAGCTGCGCGCGACATCGGCTATCCTCTTATGCTCCGCGCAGGATTCGCTTTGGGAGGCGAAGGCTCTGGCATCATCCGCAATGAACAAGAGCTCAAGGAGCGCCTTTCTGAGGTCTTCCGCGCAACGCCCCAAGTGCTCATCGAAGAATACCTGCTCGGATGGAAGGAGGTGGAGTATGAGGTGGTGCGCGATTCAAGCGACAACTGCATCACGGTGTGCAACATGGAAAACCTCGACCCGATGGGCATCCACACGGGAGAATCCGCCGTCGTGGCACCTTCGCAAACACTGACGAATCATGAGTACCACCATCTCCGCGAGATCGCCATCCGCACCATTCGCCATCTTGGCATTGTCGGCGAGTGCAACATTCAATACGCCCTTCACCCCAAGACCGGTGATTACCGCGTCATCGAGGTCAATGCGCGCCTTTCACGCTCTTCTGCGCTAGCCTCAAAGGCTACCGGATACCCGCTCGCATTCGTCGCCGCCAAGCTCGCCCTCGGCTATACACTGCCAGAGATCAAGAACTCGGTGACGCAAACGACGAGCGCTTGCTTCGAGCCCGCGCTCGACTACCTGGTCTTGAAACTCCCCCGCTGGGATCTCAACAAATTCGAGAACGCCGCACCGCGAATCGGCACCGAGATGAAGAGCGTCGGCGAAGTGATGGCAATCGGCCGCTCCTTCGAGGAAGTACTCCAAAAGGCGCTCCGTATGCTCGCCGTGGGCGCAGACGGTTTTGCTACACAAAGGAACGGAAACCTTCTCATCAAAGATTACATGCAGGAGATCAAGGAGCCGACCACGCGTCGCCTCTTCGCCATCGCTCAAGCACTTCGCGCACGTGTGCCGGTGGAGAGAATTCATAAGGAGTCTGGCATCACAGAGTGGTTCCTCGAGAAGATGAAAAACATCATTGAGATTGAGCGCTCGCTCAAGAAAGGCACACTCACAAAAGCGCGCATGCTCGAAGCAAAGCGCTCCGGATTTTCCGATCAACAAATCGCGGCCATCATGCGCACGACGCCCGAGAAAATTCGTATTCTCCGCAAAAAGCTCGGCGTGCTCCCTGCGATAAAACAAATCGACACATTGGCCGGCGAATTCCCCGCCAAGACCAACTACCTCTACCTCACCTACCATGGCACCGAGCACGATGTAGAGCGTGGGAAAAACCAGATCGCCGTCCTTGGAAGCGGCCCCTACTCCATCGGCTCTTCCGTGGAATTCGATTGGTCGTGCGTGCAGGCTCTCCACACGCTCAAAGAGAAGAAGCGTAGCACCATCATGATCAACTACAATCCTGAGACCGTTTCGACCGACTACGACGAATCCGATCGCCTCTATTTCGAAGAACTTTCCTTCGAGCGCGTCTTGGATATCGTCGAATTTGAAAACCCGCATGGCGTCGTAGTCTCGACCGGCGGCCAAATCCCCAACAACCTCGCCTTGAAGCTCCACAAGGCTGGAGTGAAGATACTCGGCACCAACCCCGAAGACATCGACAGGGCCGAAAATCGGCACGTCTTTTCCTCCCTCCTCGACAAGCTCGGTGTGGATCAGCCCGCATGGGCAGAGCTCACGACAATCGCTTCTGCGGCAAAGACAGCCGAGCGTATAGGCTACCCCGTGCTCGTCCGCCCATCCTATGTGCTCTCGGGAGCCGCGATGAAAGTGGCTGTCGACAAAGAATCTCTCACCAAATTCTTGAAGCGGGCGGCAGACATTTCTCCCGACTACCCAGTCGTGATATCGAAATTCATCGAAAATGCGCGCGAGATTGAGATCGATGGTGTCGCGGCAAAGGGCAAGCTCGCTATCTACGCAATTTCTGAACACGTCGAAAACGCCGGCACGCACTCGGGCGACGCCACCGTCGTCCTTCCGCCTCAGCGCACCTACCTCGAGACCATCCGCCGCGCAAAAGACATCACGCGTCAAATTGTAAAGGAGCTCAAAATCACAGGCCCCTTCAACATCCAGTTCATCGCAAAGGACAATCACCTCCAAGTCATCGAGTGCAACGTGCGCGCGAGCCGCTCCTTCCCCTTCGTCTCCAAGGTCACCGGCCACAACTTCATCGAAATCGCAGTGCGCGCGATGCTCGGCGAGAACATCTCCGGCCACTACCGCACCGTCGAGCTCGACTACGTCGCCGTAAAATCTCCACAATTCTCCTTTGGTCGCATCAAGGGCGCCGATCCGCGCTCGCGCGTCGAGATGGCCTCGACAGGCGAGGTGGCCTGCTTTGGCGACACCTACTCCGAAGCGCTCTTGAAATCCATGATGGCGGCAGGATTCCGCTTGCCGAAGAAAAATATCCTCGTGAGCCTCGGCAAGGAAGAAAACAAACTCAAGCTCATGCCCGCGATGAAGATACTTCGCGACATGAAATTCAAGCTCTACGCCACAGAGCATACCGCCGACTTCTTGGAGGCAAACGAAATCCACTGCACCAAGGTCTACAAAATAAAATCCGAGCGCGAGCCGAGCGTCGCCTCGCTCATCGAGAAGGGAGAAGTGGACCTTATCATCAACGTCCCCACGCGGAGTTTCGAACTTGAGAACACCGACGGCTTCATGATCCGCCGCAAGGCAGTGGATATGAACATCTCGCTCATCACCAATCGCCAGCTCGCCGAAGGCTTCGTCATGGCGCTGTATGAGCAGAGAGGAAACGGCCTCAAACCAAAATCCTGGGCTGAATATCGTTTGCAGTAATATTGGCACTTATCTCCTTACGGTAAGTAACCTATAAGTGGGGGTATACTTCTTGTATGGATTATGGCTCCCAGAAGCGAAGTTTGCGCGAACTTTTGGACGATATGATTCGTCATCCCTTTAAGACGGGATTGACTCTGCTGGCCTCCTTTCTGATGTTTGTTGGTGTGATAGCTGTAGGTACGTTTGTATCGAACTGGGTGTCCGGCAAGGTCAGCCCTGCGGTCGCTGAGGGTTACAGGCCACCCGAACTAAAGTTAACGTACAGTACGACTCTTAAATCGCAGATGGAGGAGGGGCCAGAAAAGGGGCTATACAAAACTTTTTACTCTGTATCTGTTCAGCAACCTCCAGGAAATTTCGAAACTGGGTTTCCAATCGTGATCAACGTCCCAAATGCAGAGTGTACAAAACCCCAAGAATTAGGCTCCGAACAATGGACGATGGGATCAATAGGGTCATCAACATATGTTTATGTTGTCGAGTGCCTGTCGAACACGCCAATTGTAGATACAGGCAAACTGTTTTTTCTAAGAAAACAACAGTGATTGGCGCTTGTCTTTGCGTTTTACTTGCCCTGCTTCTTCTTCAAAACTCGTTTGAGATAGTAGCCAGTATGTGAGCCGTCGGTTTTTGAGACTTCTTCAGGAGTTCCTTGCGCCACCACCTTGCCCCCGCCCGCGCCGCCTTCGGGGCCAAGGTCGAGGATGTAGTCGGCATTTTTCAATACATCGAGATTGTGCTCGATGACGACGACACTATTCCCTCGCTCCACGAGCGTGTGGAGAATGTCGATGAGTTTCTGCACGTCGTCGTAGTGGAGCCCCACCGTCGGCTCATCGAGGAGATAAATAGTTTTGTTTTGCATAGGACGATACAACTCCGAGGCGATCTTCACGCGCTGTGCTTCGCCCCCCGAAAGCGTCGTCGCGCTCTGCCCGAGCTCAAGGTAGCCGAGCCCCACGTCGTTCAGGGTCTTGAGCCTATCGCTCACCGCCGGAATGTCTTCGAAGAATTCCATTCCTTGCTCCACTGTCATCGAGAGAATGTCGTGAATACTCTTTCCCGACGCGCGCGAAGCGCGGTCGGGATCCCGACCTCCTTCGGAGCGTCGGGACTTATTTCCTTTCAATTTCACATCGAGCGTCTCTTTCATAAATCGCTTGCCATTGCACACGTCGCACGTCACGTAGACCGTCGGCAAGAAGTGCATCTCTACCGCCACCAAGCCGTTGCCCTGGCACGCCTCGCACCGCCCACCCTTTACGTTGAAGGAGAAGCGTCCGGGGCCCCAGGCGCGGGCCTTGGCCTCTTCCGTCATCGCAAACATGTCGCGGATGTGCGTCCATGCGCCCGTGTATGTCGCGGGGTTGGAACGTGGAGTGCGTCCGATGGGGCTTTGGTCGATAAGAATGGCGCGGCTCAAGTAGTCGGTGCCGCTGAATTCTTTGCAATTATAAATCCTCGCTGTGCGATAGCGTTTGTCGAATCGCGCCTGGAGATTGCGATGGATAATCTCGTACATGAAGGTTGATTTGCCCGAGCCTGAAACACCCGTGACGCACACTAGCTTTCCAAGTGGAATATCCGCATTTACGTTTTCAAGGTTGAATTTCGATGCGCCGCGAATCTTGAGCCTGCCTCTGTCTGCCGTCCTGCGCTTTTCGGGCACCGAGACAGCCGTCTCCTCGCGCAGATACGCGAGCGTGCGTGAGCCCGAGGGGTTCGTTTTTGCGGTGAGCAGGTCGTCGAGCCAGCCCGAGACGACGACCTCGCCGCCATGCGTGCCTGCTCCGGGCCCGAGATCCACAATGTAATCTGCCGCAAAGATTGTGTCTTCATCGTGCTCGACCACGAGCACGGTGTTGCCGAGCTCGCGCAAATGCTTGAGCGTTTCGATGAGTTTGTCGTTGTCGCGTTGGTGCAGGCCGATGGTCGGCTCGTCGAGCACATAGAGCGCGCCCACCAAGCCGCTCCCCAGCTGAGAAGCGAGTCTGATGCGCTGTGCCTCGCCTCCCGAGAGCGTGTTGGCCTTGCGGTCGAGCGTGAGGTACTCGATGCCGACGTCGAGCATGAATTTGAGGCGGCTTGTTATCTCCTTGATAACCGCACGCGATATCTCCTCTTCTTTTTTCGTAAATTTCAGTTTGTCGAAAAACGCCTGCGCGTCGGCAATTGAAAGAGAAGAGAGGTGCACGATACTCATGCCTTTTGCAGCGCCCTTGCCATCATTCTCCTCCACCTTTCCTAAAAAGACATTGAGGGCTTCCGGGCGCAAACGAGTGCCCTTGCACACGTCGCACGCCTCATCGCCAAAGAAATACTTAGTGCCTAAGCCTTTGCACTCTGGACACGCGCCATAGGGAGAGTTGAAGGAAAAGAGGCGCGGCTCTATCTCTGGGAATGCAAAACCGTCGTAGGCGCACATGAACCGTGCCGAGACCACATGCTCTTCTCCACTCGGTGCCACGATCTTGGCCAAGCCGTCCGCCTCGTGAAGGGCGCGTTCTATCGCCTCCGAGACGCGCTCGCGTGTACCCTTCGCATCTTCAATGAATTCCGAAACAAATATCTCGTCTACGACGACGTCTATGGAGTGCTTGAAATTCTTCTTGAGCTCGATGCGAGCGCGGAGCGACTTTTCCTCTCCATCCACGATAGCTTTCTCGAAACCCTTATTCAAAAGGTCGTAGAGGAGTTGGTAGTACTCACCTTTCCTCCCCACAACAACTGGTGAAAGAATGCGGATTTTTGCAGCATTCACACCTTTCGTGAGCTTACCTTTACTTTTGCCACTCGATTTCCGCGCCTCGTCGACGATCTTGACGACAGTCTCAAGAATTTCTTCATTTGTGAGCTTGCGCACTTCGCGTCCGCACTCCAAACAATGCGCCTTGCCGATACGCGCATACAAGACGCGGAGGTAGTCGTATATTTCGGTGATGGTCGCGACTGTCGAGCGAGGATTGTTGGAGCGCGATTTTTGATCTATCGAAATTGCCGGAGAAAGACCGGATATCTCATCTACCTCAGGCTTCTGCATCTGGCGCAAGAATTGGCGAGCATAGGCAGAGAGGGATTCCACATATTTGCGCTGACCTTCCGCGAAGATAGTGTCGAACGCCAAAGATGACTTCCCGCTTCCGGAGAGGCCCGTAAAAACAACCATCTTGTTGCGCGGCATCTCGACGCTCACATTTTTGAGGTTGTGTGTCCGCGCGCCCTTGATGATTATCTTCCCTTCCTCGGGGTTTTTATCTTTTTCTTTCATATACGTCTTCCAACCCCTCATGTACGCGAGGGGGTAGGCTACGCCCCGTTCGATGCCTCGGCTATCTAACTCGGGGTAGCGAGACTATATCACATCTCACTCGACGACCGGCAGGCCACCGAAGTCAGTCTCGCGAACCTCTTTGTAGAGTTTGTTGGCGACGAGCGCGGGCTTCCCATCTCTCTCGACGACGTAGTATGCGAAGCCGCGCATTTTCTTCACTGCCTCATAGTCTGCGTGTACAGGCATCGAAGCAGAATCGCTCGTGCCCGCGACGGGGCTGTCATCTGCAGTGACAAACCACGTTTTCCCCGTATTGACGGCAAGGTGCCCCACGTTGGGCGGCATATAGGCAGAGTCGCCCGCCTTTACTGGGATCGCTTTGAAAAATTCAACGACAGTGGGGTCCTTCGGATCCACAAGCTTTTGCTGGAGGATGATACCCTCGCCCGTGAGTATCCAATACGTTTCGTCAAGCTCATCTACGTGATAGTGACCATAGGTCTTGATGTATTCGCCACCTACCGTGCCGGATTCCCACACGGTGATATTGCGCTTCTCCGAGCCGCCTCGAATCATGTGGTAGTGAATCTCCGGCCCCTCTGCCTCAGGGCTCATAAGCACCTCTTTCATCTTCTCGTGCGAGCGCGATGCGTATGCCTCAAATGCCATATTCGTAACATTGTATCAGATAGCGTTATAATGCGAATATCATGATTGAGCGCGGCCCCAAAAACCCAATGCGAGAAAGCAAGGTGGATTCTGTTAGCGACATTCTCGTAAAATTGCGAGTGAAAGCGCTTGAGGAAATGGAGGCGAACGAAGAAGAGTATGAAGACAATGTGCAGGGAGTCATCATGCAAATACGTGAGCAAAAAGGTGAGGAAAGTATTACCCCGGAGAGCTTTTCAGCTTTTACGATTTCACTTAAGACAGCTTACGATGAAGTTCTCGAGTTTATTGACGAAGGACTGCGGGAGTTTTTTATGGCACCTTCAGGACCAGAAGGCATGGAGCAAGCAAGAACGATTGCCCACGGTTATTTAGTAGCATTGGGAATATCTGAGGATACAGCCCAAAAAATCGTTGATTCCACTATAAAGAAATTCACTCAATGATCGCGGCTTCTTCTTTGAGCCCTATGCCGAATTTCTCGCGCACCGCCGCCTTTATCTTCTCCGCAAGTGCGAGCACATCCACGGCCCTTGCCTCGCCATCATTCTTGAGATAATTCGGATGCTGTTCGCTCGCTACCGCATCACCCACGCGCGCGCCTTTCATCCCCACCTTCTCGATAAGCCACCCCGCCGGCACTCTGCCCTCGCGTGATTTCATCCCCTTTTCTTTCTCAAAAATCTCTTGCATCTCACGAGAGACAACAGGATTCACAAAAAAGGAGCCTGCCGCGCGCACGTTCTGAATATGGCGTTTTTCCCGCTCGGCAATCGTCTCCTCAATCAGACGCTTGGATCCAGAGGGCTCGACAGATTTGAGCGCGAGATGCACGCGCGTAATGATCCACTCGGGATGGTCTTTAAAGAAGCTGTGTCGGTATGAAAAATCACATTCCTTGTTTTCAAATACTCGCACCTCTCCCGTCTTTGTATTGAGCGCACGCACGCTCGTCGCGAAGTCCCTGATCTCAGGCCCAAAAGCGCCCGCATTGCCGCGCACGGCGCCGCCAATGGTGCCGGGAATGCCAGCCATTTTTTCCCATCCACCAATTCCCTGCCCCGAGCATTCTCGAATGAGTTTGAGGAGATTGCACCCAGCATCTGCCGTGAGATTGGTACTCTCCAGAGAAAAATCACCTTCCACAAGATGAACTACAAGAGCTTCGAGGCCTTCGTCGGGCACGAGCACGTTGCTCTTTCCTGCAAGGATGACGAACCGAAGGCTTTTTTTCTTCGCCCACACTAGAGCTTCTCGCACTTCCTCCTCATTTTTCACGTCTACCAGATACTGCGCCTGCCCACCTATTCCGAAGGTCGTCAGCGGCGCAAGTGGGACGTTTTCCTGGACAGTCCTCATAGACATTGACAATACACTACCATTTCTGGACTATAAAACATGGAAGGAGGTGCGTCATGGATATTGCAATCGCACTGGTGAAGGCCGTGACCGTTTTCGCTGTAGGAGTAGGAGTGCTCAGCAAGGTTATGGAAAAGACCGACCACGAACTCTTGCCATCCTGCACGGCGTCACTAATGGCGACGATGTTCACTATGTGGTGCGTAAGCTTGGTCTAGACCAGGGAAGACGGCCGCAAGAAAGCAGACGAAGCCGGTGCGCAACGCGTGCCGGCTTCTTCATTTTTTGGTTTCAAGTTCGCGGATCTCGTCGCGCAGAAGAGCGGCAGTCTCAAAGTCGAGTCTGTCGGCCGCGTCGTGCATCTGGCGTTTCTTTTCCTTTACCGCCTTGGCGGTATCGCCACCATACACATTCTTGTCCATTCGGACGAGCTCGCTCACGGCTCGCTTGCGACTCTTTTCAATATCGCCCGTGATGTCGTGAATGCGCTTTTCTATCGTTTTCGGCGTAATCTTGTGCTTCTTGTTGTAGGCGACCTGTATCTCCCTGCGGCGATTCGTCTCGCCTATCGCCCGCTCCATAGAGCCGGTGATGGAGTCGGCATAGAGAATGACGCGGCCGTGCACATTGCGAGCAGCGCGGCCAATAGTCTGGATGAGCGAGACCTCCGAGCGCAAAAAGCCTTCTTTGTCGGCATCGAGGATGGCGACAAACTCCACTTCAGGAAGGTCGAGACCTTCGCGCAAAAGGTTCACCCCTACAAGCACGTCGAAGTCGCCCTTGCGGAAATCGCGCAAGATCTCGATGCGTTCAATCGTTTTGATATCGCTGTGAATGTATCGAGCTTTCACGTGGCGGTCGCTCAAGAATTGCGAAAGATCTTCCGCCATCTTCTTCGTGAGTACCGTCACCATCGAACGAGCTCCTCGTTTTGTTATCCTCTCTGCTTCGGTGATGAAATCTTTCACTTGCCCGGCGTAGTCTCCGCCCGAAACTATTGGGCGCACGATGATCTCTGGATCCACAAGACCAGTCGGGCGAATGACCTGCTCTATTGGCCTCCCGCTCCGCTCGAGCTCATACTGCCCGGGCGTGGCGCTTGTGTAGACTGTTTGTCCGATACGCTCCTCGAATTCTTTAAAATTGAGCGGGCGGTTATCCACCGCGCTCGGCAAACGAAAGCCATATTCGACGAGCGTATTTTTGCGCGAGCGGTCGCCCGCATACATGCCGCCAATCTGCGGCACCGTGACGTGCGATTCATCGATGATAGTGAGAAAGCCTTTGGGGAAATACGAGAGGAGTGTGTAGGGCGGCTCTCCCGATTTTCGCCTATCAAAATGCCGAGAATAATTCTCGATGCCATTGCAGTAGCCAAATTCCCGTATCATCGAGATGTCTTGGCGCGTGCGACGCTTGAGACGCTCGGCTTCCAGTATCTTCCCTTCGGCATTGAGCGCCTTGAGTCGTTCCGCCAATTCTTGCTCCATGTCGGCAAGCGCCGCCTCTTGCACGTCCTTGGGCGTTACGTAGTGCTTGGCCGGGAAGATGAAGACGGCCTTGTGTTCTGCGTCTATCTGGCGCGTGATGGCATCTATCTCCTCTATTTTTGAGATCTTGCCGCCGGAGAGATCGACGCGATAGATAACACGCTCACTCGCCGGCATGATCTCTACCCTACTCCCGAGAGCGCGAAATGTCCCCGGAGAGAGGTCGCCTGTCGTGCGCTCAAAGTAGAGCGAGATGAGCTTGCGCGTGAGTGTCGCTCGCGTCATTTGCTCTCTCACCCCAAGCTTGAGGTTGATCTTTTGGTACTCGACAGGGCTTCCCAAGCCGTAAATACAAGAGACAGAAGCGACGATGATGACATCTTTGCGCGTGAGGAGCGCTTGCGTCGCCGCGTGACGCAGGCGCTCGATGTCTTCGTTGATCTGCGCCTCCTTTTCCACGAATGTGTCTGTCACCGCAACGTAGGCCTCAGGCTGGTAGTAATCGTAATAGGAGACGAAATAGTGCACGGCATTTTCTGGAAAAAAATCTCGGTACTCTGCGGCGAGCTGAGCCGCGAGTGTTTTGTTGTGTGCGATGACAAGTGTGGGCTGACCAATACTCTCGATGACATTGGCCATCGTGAATGTCTTTCCGGAGCCGGTAACACCAAGCAGCGTCTGGTCGCGCTCTCCCGCCTTGAGGCCTTTTACCAGTGCTTCGATAGCCTTCGGCTGATCGCCGTCGGGCTTGTAGTCTGATTTGAGAGTAAAGGTTTTCACTCGAACACTCTACAGGATTTGATGCATAAAAAAAGTGGTCGACGTTCCCCATGGGAGAACGCCGACCTTCTCGTGAGGGATAGCTCAGCTGCGGCTATCCTTTCTGCTGCTCGTCATCCGCCTTCCGCTGCTCAGCCTGCTGCTGTGCCGCAGCAATCCTGTCCTGGCGCTCAAGGACGGATTCCCCATACTTTCGGTGAGTGTTGGCTGGCCCTGGAATATGGGTCCTTGGACGACGAGGTTCAAAGCTCATGATTTCCTCCGTTGTGCGGCCCCTCTCGTGCGCATGCCGCGTTTGAACAAAAAGCGCGCGATGCAGTATTAGAGCACCGCGACAATGTGAGTGCAACTGTGGATTAGTCGAGCGTTAGGACGCACACGTTTTTCTTGCCACGCTTCAAGAGAGCTAGACCCTTATGAAAATCCTCCGCAATGAGCTTCCGCTTTTCGTCTGTAACAACCTCCCCGTTCAGACTCACTGCCTTGTCTTTCAAAAACTGCCGCACCTCCCTCTTCGAGCTCGAGAGCTTGGCTTCGGCAAGAGCTTCCGCGATGCTGATACCCGTTTCTATCGTGCACGAAGGCGCGGATCGGCGCAGTATTTCAGACTCTTCTCGAGAGAGGTCCGCAATGCCACTTTCGCCGAAAAGTACGTGCGAAACCTTCTCCGCCTTCATCGTTTCTTCGAGCCCATGCACGAGCGTCGTTACTTCGCGCGCCAAGAGATGCTGGCCGTGGCGCTCGCGCTTGTCGCGCTTGTGAAGTTCGAGCGCGGCAGTGATTTCCATCTTCGAGAGCAGCGTCATCTTGAGCAAAAATTCCTCGAGATTTTCGTCGTCGGTGTTGAACCAAAACTGGTAGAAATCGAAGGGGGTGGTCTTTTCTTTGTCGAGCCATACGGTGCCGCTCTCGCTTTTTCCGAATTTCTTACCTGTCTTTTTGTCGACGACCAATGGCCACGTGAGCGCATACACCTCTTTTTCTTTCTTTCTGCGGATGAAATCGACACCCGCAAGAATATTGCTCCACTGGTCGGAGCCGCCGACCTGCACGTCGCACCCGTATTCCTCATGAAGGTGCAGAAAATCGTACGCCTGGAGGAGCGAGTAGCTGAATTCGGTAAATGAGAGCGGCGATTCTTTCTTGAGTCGCTCGGCGACGATGTCTTTCTTTACCATCGCGTTCACCGAAAAGTGTTTCCCGACATCGCGGAGAAATTCGATAAGCTTGAGCTCTCCAAGCCACTTTAGATTGTTTTCTTCGACGAAGTCTTCGGTACCAAATACTTGCCGCATTTGCTTGGCGACCATCTCGGCATTGCGTGCGAGTGTCTCGGCATCCAGAAGATTGCGCTCCTGCGATTTGCCGCCGGGGTCCCCGATCATTCCTGTCCCTCCGCCCGTGAGAAGAATTACCTTGTGGCCGTCTTCGAGAAAACGACGCAAAACGAGCATGCCCGTGAGGTGTCCCACGTGCATGGAATCAGCCGTGGGATCGACTCCGAGGTAAACGGTGCGCTTCTTGTCATCGGTGATCTCCTCAAGCTTTTTTGATGAAAATTGGTGTACGTAGCCGCGTTCCTTCAGGGTTTCCGAGAGTTTCGCCATAGCGAAAATATAGCATAAAAGTTGTGGCTGCCTTGCGTCCATTTTCGTCGCCGTTGGTCAGTCAGAAGCAACGGCTCAAATGGCGCAAGGCAGCCTGAGGGGTTTGGGGGGAAAGCCTCCCTTTGTCTTGGCGCGCGACGCCACGGGTCATCCCGTGACTACGGTCGCAGCGCTGTGTAAACTATACGTATTAAAATCGATTCGGCTAGTCTCCATCACGAAGATGCTCTCGATGTCTCACTTCCCCCTCATCCATTCCAAAATGGTGGGAAAATTCGTGCCAAATCGTCTCAGCGACTACATCGCGCACGTCCTTGTTGTCCTCTTGCGCCGCGTGCTCTATCGGCAGCTGGTAGAGTGTAATCGTGTCGGGCAACGTCGCGCCCACGCCGTAGTAAGAGCCGCGCTCCGAGAGCGGAATACCCTTGTAAAGCCCGAGGAGCGTCTCACCTTCTTCGAGCCCTTGCTCTTTCCGGTCTTCTACCGTAGGCTCATCTTCTACAAGCAGCGCCACGTTCTTTATTTTCTCCCGCACCCATTCGGGCAATAGTTCGAATCCCTCTTCTACTAGTTTTTCAAATTCAATTCTAGACATTGTCGTTTACCAGCTCCGCAAAGCGCTTGCGAACCTTTTCTATCTTCGGCTCGATAACGAGCTGGCAGTATGGCGCAGACGCATTCGTCTTGAAGTAATTCTGGTGGTACGTTTCTGCGGGATAAAAGTTCTCTAGTGGCACGAGTTGTGTTACGACGCGCGTGCCGTCTTTGAGGCTTTCGTTGATCTCTTTGATTTTTGTCTCCGCCGCTGCTCTCTCGTCTTCTGTTTGATACAAAATAACTGAGCGATACTGTTCTCCTACATCAGCGCCCTGCTTATTGAGTGTCGTAGGATCGTGCGATCCAAAGAAGACCGTGTAGAGATCATCTAAGCTGATGACGCTGGGGTCGTAGGTGATCCGAATGACCTCTGCCAAACCTGTCTTTCCCGAACTTACTTGTTCGTATGTTGGGGGGTTGTCTAGACTGAAGCCGCCTGCCCGCACACTAACATTGACATTGTCCCTCTGGGACGACTGCGAAGCGATGTCAGTGTTAGTGTGCGGGCCTGCATATCCTGGCTCCACTTTATAGACACCTTTGAGCATTTGAAAGACCGCTTCCGTGCACCAGAAACATCCGCCACCGAAAACCGCTGTCTTGGTCATTGTCGCGGGCGCAGGAGTGCGAAGAGCTGTGCTTCGTGCGCAGGCTTGTTCTCAAGAAAGGCGAAGAGTCGTTCGGATACACCAAAGCCAAAAGCGGGGGGCATGCCGTATTCCATGGCACGCACATAATCCTCGTCCATTCGCTGAGCTTCTTCGTCGCCCGCATCACGGAGTTTCTCCTGTTCCTCGAAGCGTGCGCGCTGATCCTGGGGATCGTTGAGTTCGCTGTAGCCCTTGCCCATTTCAGAACCCGCAATAATGATCTGAATGCGCTCCACAATGTTTGGATTCTCCGTAGAGCGCTTTGCCAGGGGCTCAAGATATGCAGGCACTCCCGTGAGAAATGCAGGGCCAGGAATCGTCTTTCGGAGCTTCTTCCAGAGGTGATCAATCGCCCGTGCGTTGTTCAATGTTTCTCCGTACTCAATTTTTGCATCACGCACTGCCTGGATGGACTCTTTTTCACTGCAGACGATCGGATCAATTCCATATTCTCTTTGGATAGCCTCACAAAAGTTGACCTCTTGCCACTCATCGGCAAGGTCTACGGTATGGTCGCCTATCTCAAACGTGTATTTTCCGTATGTTTCTTTCGCGATGTGGCGATAGAGCTCCTGCACGAATTTCATACCACTTTTCATGTCGGCAAACGCCTCGTAGCTTTCGAGTTGAGTATAGTCTTGCAAGTGCTCTCGTGATTGGCCCTCGTTCCTGAAAATGCGCCCGATCTCAAAAACTTTCGGAAATCCTGCCACGAGGAGACGCTTCTGCCAGAGCTCGCCGCACGAGATGCGCAGGTAGACCTCGATATCGAGTGCGTTGTGATGGGTGATAAAAGGCCGCGCATCCGCTCCCCCGGGAGTAGTTTCGAGAACCGGCGTCTCCACTTCCAAAAAACCTTGTGCGAGATAAAAATCACGCGCAGCCCCCCAGAATTTCGAACGACGCTCAAACATCGCGCGAAGCTCGGGGTTGAGAAGAATGTCGATATCGCGCTCGCGAAGTCTTTTTTCCTCATCTTTGAGTCCGAAGTGTTCCGTGGGAATGGGAAGAAGCGACTTCGCGAGCATACTCCATCTTTTGACTTGAATAGATTGGTGACCACGCTTCGTCTTGAAAGCAGTACCTGAAAATTCTACAAAGTCGCCGCTATCGACTGCATTTTCGAAGAGCTCGATATTCACTCCCGTTTCAGCCTGAAGCACGGCTTGAGCTCGAGCAGAGCCGTCAAAGACATCGGCAAACATGATGCCACCTTGTCCACGCACGGACATCACGCGTCCGGCTATCGTTACTTCTTTTTGAGACAGTTCGAGGGTATCAAAATCGCCGAGAAAGTCGGCTATCGAGGTGTCGCGTCCAGTGCGCGCCGGATACGCCTCCATTCCCGCCTCTTTCAATATTTCGAGTTTTTTCAGTCTCTCTGCGCGAATATCAGCCTCCGCCATGATTGAGATGATAGCATGGCGCCTACTCGGCTGTGCAATCTTCGTACGTTGTCTCCCCTTCCTCTTCTAGAAAAACGACGTCCTCGAGATTGCGGAGCACAAAACTGTCGTCGGCGTTGGCGTAGCGTATTTCCCCTTCATCGCTGACCTCTTGTGGAAGACTCACGGTGCGTCCATCCGAAAGCGCAAGACGAACACGCCCATCTGTAAACTCTGCTTTCAGCGCCTTTTCATTCGCACACTGAAAAAACGCGCCCGGCTGATCGGCGAGCACCTCGGATGGAGTCGGCACCGAGCTCGGAGGTAGAGCTAAGGCAACCTTGGGCTCTTCGGACGTGTCCGAAACTATCAGGACTTCAGATTCCACCGCCTCCTCGGTTGTAGTACTCGTCTCAAAGCCAAAGTTGCGCACAGCGTCGGGTACAACGATATTGATTCCTGGACCATAGAGGAGGTACGCGACAAGCCCCGCACCGGAAAAAAGCGCGGCGATCAACAGTATGCCGATAAGACCGTGCCACGCTTCCGGTTTCATGTCCCTATCCTAACACTGCCTTTTAAGCCCCAAAAGCCCCGGTCCGTATGCTATATTTGGGTCCCATGTCGCTGTTACTGATGTCCCTCAGCGCTGCCGTTGCGGTCATGACCGTATCTCTTGCGGGCGTCATCTTTGCCTCTAAAGCTCTCGACAACTGGATGAGCTCACGTCTTCCCTATCTCGCCACCTTCTCCGCGGGCGTGCTCTCCATCCTTGCGTACCACCTTATAGAAGAGACGCTTTACGAAAGTACCTCGGAGGCGCTCGCCGCAGGCTCAATTCTCGCCGGCGTCATCGTGATGGAGATCATTCACCACGTGCTTCCCGAAGAGCACCATCACCACGAAGTTCCAGCCGATCACGCGCACAGCCCAATGGACGGCCGCAAAGTGCTCATAAGCGACGCGGTTCACAACGTAACCGACGGATTCATTATCGTACCCGCTTTTTTTGTCGACTGGACGATCGGTCTCGCCGCAACGCTTGGCATTCTCCTTCACGAGCTCGTACAGGAAATATCGGAATTTTTTGTCTTGAAAGAAGCCGGGTATACGACAAAGAAAGCCCTGATACTCAACTTCGCGGCCTCGTCGACAATTCTCATAGGCGTCGTGCTCGCGCTCGTCCTTGTCTCTTTCGAAGCGACTCTGGCGCTCTTAGCTGGTTTTGCGGCTGGCGGATTCCTCTCGGTCGTCGTGCGCGATCTACTGCCTCATGCATTCCACTCGATTAGGTCGGGCGGACAATGGCTACCCCACATCACCGCAGCTATCTTGGGCGCCGTGCTCATGTTTAGCGTCATCACTCTCGTTCCCCACGAAGAGCGTGCCAATGAAGCAACGAGGCCGAACATTGTGAACTGTGAACGCGGTATAATGCACACATGCTGGCACGCATAGGAGTTCGGCACGCACTTGAAGGGGTTAAAATCGCTTTTCGCGAAGAGTTCAACTTTCGTATTCAGGTGGCTGCGGCAATCGCCACCATCGTATTGGGCTGGTTTTTTGAGATTTCGGCTCTGGAGTGGGTGGCGGTGATATTCGCCGTAGGGCTCGTGCTGTCTGCCGAGCTCCTCAACACGGCCTTCGAGGCGCTCTGCGATAAATTCCATGCCGATCCCGATCCACACATTGGGATGATTAAAGACTTGGCGGCGGCAGGCGTTCTTCTTGCGTCTACTGCGGCCGCCACAGTTGGTCTTATCATTTTCACACCACACATCATTGCGCTCCTATGAACATGTTCGATATATACACCCTAGAGGGACTCCATGCCCTTCGCGATCCCATAACTACACATTTTTTTCTCTTCGTGACCGAACTTGGCGATACGCTAATCATCGGAAGCATTGCGCTCATCTTCGGCCTCTACCTCATCATCCGCGAGCGTTTGTCGTTTTTTGCAGGGCTCGTTACAAGTCTCGTAGGCACCGGACTCATCGTCTTCACACTTAAAGACCTCATCGCCCGCGCCCGCCCAGACGCCGCGTATCAGGCATACCTCGAAACGGGTTTCTCGCTTCCAAGCGGGCACGCTTCGCTCTCGCTCGCTCTCTATGGCTTTTTGGCGTACTTTTTGTGGAAGGAGTACCCGGCGCGACGACGTCTCTTTGTCGCCCTCCTTGGCACGCTTGTTGTGCTTATCAGTTTTAGCCGTCTCTACCTCGGCGTTCACTTCTTGAGCGACGTCCTTGTCGCGCATCTCATAGCAGGCCTCTTCCTCGCTCTAGGAATTTTTGTGGCCGAGCGCCTCAGCCGCCATTCAATATTGTTTTGAGTATCGCCATGCGGACGAGGAGGCCGTAGCCTACTTGCTTGAAATACACTGCATGAGGTGAGGAATCTACCTCTGCTTCGATCTCTCCCACACGCGGCAGAGGATGAATGATGATCGCTTTGTCTTTCATGGCATCAGCCACGGCGCGCGTGATGATGTAGCGTCCCCGCTGTTTTTCATATTCCGCATCGTCCTTGATCCATTCTCTGGCGATGCGTGTTTGGTACACAACATCAGCATCTGTGATGCCCTCCACCATATCTTCCGTTTCAATAAATTGAACGCCGTTTTCCCGTAGGTGCTTTTTGACGTCGTCTTCCATTCGCAATTCAGGAGCAGAAATGAACGTCACGCGCATATTCTCGTATTTACTCAAAAGATACGCGAGCGAACGCGGAGATCGGTAGTATTTTAGGTTGCCCACGACCGCCACATGAATATCGTCTTCCCGACCCAACTCGCGTTGGATGGTGTAGAGATCAAGAAGCGCTTGAGTGGGGTGTTGCCCCATATTGCCATCGCCGGCGTTGATCACAGGCACTGCAGAGACGGCGGCTGCCCGCGCGGCAGAGCCGACTTCTGCGTGACGCATCGCGATTATATCGGCGTATTGACTCACAACCTTTATGGAATCCTCAAGTGTCTCCCCCTTCGATTGTGAAGAAGAGCCCCCACTTTCCATCGTGATAACGCCTCCGCCGAGCCTCAGCATCGCCGACTCGAAAGAGAGGCGTGTGCGCGTAGACGGCTCGTAAAAAAGAGTAGCGAGTATTTTGCCCTTGAGTGAATCCTCGCGCCCCCCTTCGAGTGAGGTCGCGAGATCAAAAAGCTTCTTGAGTGACGCTCTGTCGAACTGCTGTGTCTCGACGAGATGTTGCATTAGGAAGAAATTGTATACCTTTTCCGAAAAAAGGAAATCTCAAGTACCTCGTTCTTCACCACCCACTTGTAGAGTGCCGGGCTTAAGAGCACGGAGAATGTAACCGTCCCAAGGAGGTGCATGAGAGTGAACGAGATTTGACCTGCGAGTGCAAGCGCTAAGGGCTGGCCTGCAAAAACTGGCCCGATAAGCATGGTGACTGCATCATAGAGAATGGTAACCGGGATACCGAAAACGAGGAAATTCTTGACACTCGCCTCGCGATTCTTGAAAAAGTAGTGTGCACCGACCCCCAAAAGCCCGTAGGAAATGGCTGAGCCCCAAGTCCAGCTTCCCCATCCGCTCGTGATCGCGTCGTAGAGTACGATGCCCAAAAAGCCGAAGAGAAAGCTCCCCAGAGGCCCAAAGCGCTTTGAGAACGGCATGACGGTCGCAAGCATCGGCTCAAAATTGGGCGGACGAAAGGGAATGAGGCGAAAGAGGAACACGGCCGTCCAGCCGAGGATGAATTTGAGTGCATGAGACGACAGCAAAAACCGCATGAGCACAGTATAGCTCATGAGCTTCCCGAGTACATGTGAACAAAGCTAGCGCTCTAATTCGCGCAGAAGTATCGGCTTTTTCTGTCCATTTTCCTGCTCAGAGGTGTCGAACATATTGCGCACGAATGAGGCATCGATGATCAGGCCGGTAGACCCTGCCGCGAGTTTGCCGGATATCTCTATGTAATTTCCGGCGGCGAGCTCGGAAATAGTGCTTGCTTCACCGTCTGAGCGAATATAACGGGTTTGATCGTTCGTTACAACGAACCAGGTAAATTCGGTCGATTCCCATGTAGATTTTACGACAATTCGCGGAACGGAAATACTCACTATACGCGCTCCTTCGATGTGGATGAAGCCGCTGTTCGCAATGCTCAGTTCGCTCATTGGAGCGGTCGCTTCGATGCTGCCATATTCATTCGCGTATACGATTGCCGTAGAAAAACTGTCTTCGAGTCGCATGGAAAGCTCAAAGTACATGATGCCGCCTGCAATAACTACAACGCTTACGAAAACAAATGGACGGATTCTTTTATACGTGCATTCCCGCCTAGTGTATTCGAATGCGTGCTCGAAACGATCGCGTGCCGCGCGAAACTTTTCAGCACTTCTGCCGGCAAATTGTGTGGTCGTAAGAGCCCTCATACATATCTACCCGTTCATTGGTAGTACACGCATTATACGCATGGGGCGTGAATTCTTCATGAATACTTCCCTTCTCCTCCACGTGCAGGCGTCATATAGCCCTGACTTTAAGCCCTGACATAAGAATAGACCAATTGAATGCATAATCACTGCGCCTCCCCCCTTTCATGAAGATACCTGGTTCCAATAGAGACTGGAGCGTTCGTCATTCCTGGTTATCTCTTTGTGACCGAAGAGACAGACAATTTTAATTCTGTAACTCATGCATCTGGGCGACTTCTGATGCGCTCGATAATGCTCGTGGTCGAATTCACTTTCTCTATTGGCACAATCTTGAGCTCAGTCCCAAACGAATTCAGTTCTTCTTCGTACGCCCGCCACTTATCACTCGCTGTAACAACTACGTCGGGCTTAAGTTCTCGTGCGACAACGAGTCGCGGAAGCTCACCTCCAGCTGGTTCAGGTGCCACAAGTACGTAGTCGACATAGCGTATGGCATCTACCAACACTGCGCGAACGTCTTCGTTCTGGATTGGACGCCCTGCCTCCTTGTAGTTTCGGATTTCTGCATCGCTTTTCACCGCAACGACAAGAATATCGCCCAGCGCTTTGATGTCACGAAAATAGTCGATGTGACCTTGATGAAGAATGTCGAACCCCCCGCCGCCAAGCACGATCTTCTGACCTTTGTGCTTCTCGCGAATGACTGGTAAATCCTTGAGCTCGATCAGCATTTCACTATTCTACAGTACGAACTTGCCATCCTTGTAGATAACCTTTGTTGAGCCGTTCTTGAGATGCGCCGTCACGGTACGGCGAGTGGTCGAGATGATGTCGGTGTGCACGGAAGAATCATTGAAGCCAAGTCGTTCTGCCTCTTTTGTGGTTAATTTTGAAACATCGCCTGCGTACGTGTCACGATAGCTCATACCAAGCGCCAGATGCGTGTTGCCGTATTTGCCACCCATGTTTTCGTCGAAAAGCGTCTCAGCCATGAATTTCGTGATGCGAGAGTGACGACTGTCGGTGAGCGAGTATTCTCCGATTTTGTCAGCATTTTTCGTCGCAATCATTTCCTTTAAAAGCTTTTCATTCGTCTTGGCATATGACTTCACTACCCTTCCATTTTTGAACCACAGTTCGATGCCAGTGATCTTGTTGCTGTAACGATAGAGCGGTTGATTGAATCGGATCCAGCCATTGGTGCCGCGCCAGTCCGGGCTCGTGAATATTTCGAAAGAAGGGATGTTGCGACCACTACCCGCGTGCCAGGCACGCTTTTCTCCAAGCGTGTACCACATGTCCATATCAGGACCTACCGCATGGAGCTTATCGATCTTGGGAGAGAGTTTGTTCAAGCGCGAACGATACTTTTCTATATCACGGTACACGTGCTTCCACTTCGCTATCGGATCTTTTTGGTCGAGAAAACACGCCTTGATGATCTGGTCCCAATACACTTTTTCCGAGAGTCCAGCTTCTTTCGCCATTCCCGGAGTGCCATAGAGCGCAATGGTCCAGGTAAACTTGCCTTTCCACTCCTTTTCGTGGCGCCAGTCCATGAAGGGCTTCAGAGCCTGGCCGCGCGCCATAATTTTCTTGCCGTCTATACCCTTGAGCGCGTGCGGATCTTTCTCGGCAAGAAGAAAGACAGAGTGGTCCATTTCATCGATAATGCCTCGTAAGTATTTTTTCGGAAAATAATTGATCTGATGCGGCTTTGCGTGCTCGTAGAAATACCGAGAAACACTAATGTTGCGGCGCTTGTCCCCATGTTCGTCGTCGGGAGCGTAGTTCGACATCACGTGCCCGCCAGCTTCTACGATCGCGTTGCAAACCGCAATATAGAGCGGCTTCGCTGATTCAGAGGCCGAGACGCGTACGACCTCTCCTTTCTTAAGCCCCTTCCCTCCGCCAAGTGCAAAGTTTACGAGAACATCTGCGTACTTTTTAAGAACCTTGTCACTGGGTGTGTATGCCATTGGCCTAGCCTACTAGAGAGCGCCTCGCCCGTCTAGACCTTGAAATTCACCTCTTTCGCGCGCTCTTTGATGTCGATCGGGTACTCTCCTGTAAAGCACGAGGTGCAGAATTGATCTTCAGGAAGCCCCGTGGCGCGTATCATCCCCTCGTACGAGAGGTAGTGGAGTGAGGTGGCGCCAAGGTATTTCTCGATCTCCTCGACCGATTTCGTCGCACCGATGAGATTCTTTTGCTCGGGTGTATCGATTCCGTAAAAGTCGGGGAACTTAACCGGAGGCGAAGCAACCAGGAAGTGTACTTCTTTCGCACCCGCGTCGAAGAGCATTTTGACAATCTGGCGCGAAGTCGTTCCGCGCACGATAGAATCATCAAAAACGATGACGCGCTTTCCGCGCACGATTTCCGGTACAGCATTGAGCTTGGCGCGCACACCCTGTTCGCGCACGTGTTGTTCGGGCGTGATAAAGGTGCGATGAATGTAACGATTCTTTGTGAGTCCCATGTCGAAAGGAAGCCCTAGTGTGTGGGCATATCCGATCGCCGAGGCCACTGCTGTCTCCGGCACCGGGATCACGACATCAACATCGAGCGGATACTCCTTAGCAAGTTGGATACCGAGATTGCGTCGCACTTCGTATACCGATTTTCCCAAAAGCTCGCTGTCGGGGCGCGCGAAGTAGACGAATTCAAAGATGTCGAGCTTCGGAATAGGGTCTGCGAGTTGCTCTGCGTGTACACCCTGTTCGTCAACGACGATCATCTCACCCGCTTGAATTTCTCGCTCAAAATCCGCTCCGATGGGCGCGAAAGCGCACGTTTCCGAAGCGACGATATAGCCGCCATTGAGCTTTCCGAGCGCGAGCGGACGTATGCCGTACTGATCGCGCACGGCGACCAGCATGTCTTGTGACATGATGAGGAGTGAAAAGGCTCCGGTGAGAAGTGGATATATTTCTTTTATGGCTTCCGGTAGAGAATGACCTTCGCGCATCGAAGCCGCGATTGCCTCGACCATCATGCGCGAATCAGAAAATTCCGAACAGTCGATATCCTTTTCATTCAAGTATTTCTCGAGCTCATGAGTCGTTGGGAGGTTGCCGTTGTGCACGAGCGCAATCGCGCCGTCGCCTGGAGCGGAAGAAAGAGAGACCGAATCGTGAAGACTCGGGTGCGGATCTTCGTAGGCGACCTTTTGGAGCGAGGAGGCACCTGCGGCGAGCATTGGTTGTGAGTGCTTCACCTTCGAGCCGCCAGTCGTCGAGTAACGATTGTGCGCCACGGCGATGTGGCCCTTGAGACTATTGATGAGTTCGTCGTTGAAGACTTGGGAGACGAGACCCATGCCCTTGTGCACAGAAACGATCTCGCCATCTGAGGTGGCGATGCCAGAGGATTCTTGACCACGATGCTGGAGAGCAAAGAGTCCGAAAAAGGAGAGCCGCGCGACATCGAGGCCTTTTCCATAGGCCCCGAAGACTGCGCATTTTTCTCCAATGGTGCGCATAGCAATAACTAAGTAAATATTGTACCAGAAAAACGCAGGAAATCTAGACTTATCCACCAAAAAAGAAGCAGACGCACGCGGAATCATCCACGTACGCCTGTGCGCCGCCCATCAGGGCCGGATAAAAAGCGAGCGAACATCCTCGACGAAAGTTGGCTCGCCACTGCCCTTCGCCGAATCAGGCAGTCGGTCCCCGAGACCGATGTCGTGGGCCCATTCGGAGAGACCAGAATACATGCCTGTATTCACGATTTCGAAGCCGAGCTTTTCAGCCGACCGGCGAATCGGGCTCGACGACGTGATGAGGAAGAGCCTGGAGCCTAAAGGTGTCCGGCTGACCGCCTCTTGCATCACCTTCTCTCGAAATCCGTTCCCGCGATGACTCGGACTGACCCAGACCGTTCCGAGTTCGTACCAGTGCCATTGTTGCGTTGCCCACAACGCGGCGTAGGCGTGTATGGTTCGATCTCCAACCCTCTCGCACGATTCGCGGAGAGATGCTCGCTTACCGTAATACCGGGATGATAGGTCCCGCTCGGAGAGTCGATCTGGACAATAACAGCCGGCTCTCTTGAGTTCCCCTGAAAGAACCTTCCATTTGTTCTGCACATGATTTCTCCTCTCTGTGCAAAGCGGCCTCTTGATTGAGGCCGCTTTGGAAAGTTTTTGGAGTAAAACACTCTAAACGGCCTCAAGGATTGAGTCCGCTCGTCGTCGCGTCGTTGTCGAAACGTATGTCGCAATTCGATTCATACGAAGTAATGTACTGCGCCCACGAAAGCTGTCAAGAGGATGCGGGCGGCACAATTCACAGTGTTTTCGCCCAAGCTTCGATGCGATCGAAGGCCTCGCTGATCTTTTCTTTGGAAGCGCCGTAGGAAAAGCGCACATGGCCCTCCCCTGTTGTCCCGCACGCGATTCCAGGGACGACGATGACTTTTGCTTCGTGGAGGAGTCGCATGGCAAATTCTTGTGATGGAACGTCCAGCTTCTTGTAACGAGCGAGGATGTAGTAGGCGCCGCGCGGCTTCGTGTATGAAAAGAGATCGCTCAGGCGATCCAAACGCTCGCAGATGATCTCGCGCTTCTCGGCCATTTCGGCGTGCAAACCCTCCGGATCGTCATTGGGCTTCTTGGTAAGCGCGATAAGCGCCGCGTACTGGGAAGGCGTTGGCGCGCACAGCACGAGGTCGTCGTGCACCTTCATGGCCTGTGTCACAAACTCTGCGGGGCCATAGAGGTAGCCGCATCGCCAGCCCGTCATCGAGAATTCTTTCGAGAAGCTGTAGACCATTGCAAGGCGATCACGTATTGCGGGAAATTCAAGGAGCGAGGGAATGCTACCGTTGTCGTACACGAGGAATTCGTACGTGAGATCGGCAACGATGAAAAAATTGTGTTTCTCTGCAAGTTCGGCCAGTATCCCTAGCTCAGGCTTAGAGAGCACCATGCCCGTAGGATTCGAGGGATTACAGACGATGAGCGCCTTTGTCTTTGGAGTGATAACGGCACGCAGTTTCTCTGCATCAAACTTCCACTCGTTGTCTGCCTGAAGTGGTACCAAGACCGGAGTGCCGCCGGCGAGCTTCACGAGTGGGATGTATGGCGGGTACCCTGGATCGAAAAGAATAACTTCGTCACCGTCTTCAACGAGCGAGAAAATAGTGATCGCGAGCGCTTCTATAGCACCTGCCGTGATACAAATCTGCGTGTCGGGATCGACATCGAATCCACCCTTTCTCGCAACGATGTCGGCGGCTACTTTGCGAAGATCGCGAAGACCGGGCCCAAGCGAATACTTGCCTATTCCGTCATTCTCTTTGAGCATTTCTATGAGCCCTTCGCGAATGTAGGCTGGTGTTTTCGAATCAGGTATTCCCTGCGCGAGCGAAATAACACCCTCCACCTTGCTACCGGCGACCATCATCGCGCGGATTAACGACTCTTCTATAGCGAGAACTCGTTTTGTTAGTTTACTCGCGATATCGAACCCGTCGCTCATAGGTATTGCCGGCAAGTGTAGCACGTCGGTTATATGTTTTTGGTCAACCTCAAGAGATCCTTGTGAACGGTCTTATTCGCTGCGACCATCTCGAGCATACCGAATTTCCAAGGACTCCCCTTTGTATCGGTTACTTTGCACCCCGCCTCCTTGAGGATGAGGTACGCAGGCGCGAAATCCCAGATACTTCCCGCGAGCGCGACAAGCCAATGACGCCTCCCACTTGCGGCGTACACCGTATTAACTGCCATCGATCCAAACGTCCCGAAATGAATCTCTCCATCTTTCCCTTCATTAATAAGATTTTTAAGAAATTTTGCATTGCGCGAATGGAGATTGGACGAACCAACGCCATACGAACGCATGGCATTTCGATCTGGAGAACAATGAATACGCTTACCATTCAGATAGGCTCCTTTCCCTTTCTTTGCAAAATACAGTTCCTTCACGGAAGGAAGGTAGATGCTCGACAGAATCACTTCCCCTCGGCGAACAAGACAGATCATGACCCCATACATGCTCATGCCGCACGCATAATTTTTCGTCCCATCAATGGGATCGATGACCCATACATATTCCGCGCCATCGTTCATATTTCCACTTTCTTCTGAGATAATTCCATGCTCGGGATATTTTTTTACAATCGCATCCATAATGATCTTCTCTGAAAGTAGATCGGATTTTGTTACCACATCGTAGAGGCGTTGCGATTTGGCGTAGTGCACACCCTCTTTGCCCAAGCGCTTCTGCACGGCGTCCCCCGCCTTCTTGACGATACTTTTTATGAAGCTGTCCATCTACGAGACAGTACCCTCTATTGGTTCACTTTTCAATGATGCGCGCTTGTCGAGTGTGAAGCGATCGGGCGGGAACATTGCCAAAGAAAGTGTCGCGACAGCAAGCACAAAATCGCGCACGCCGATGTCGTTGTAGCCGATCTCGAAGGCGACCACGAAAAGATGGAGTGCCAAGAGGAACGCTGCGAGGCGCGTGTAGAAACCTACGACGAGCGCCACACCGAGCATTGTTTCAAACGCACCATTCAAAAACACGATAGCTGTCGGGGAAAGGCCCGTCAGAGCCGTTGGCCACTCGGGCACCCAGGCGACCCAATCTCCAGGGCTCGTGATCTGCGAGAGACCAAACCAGAGAAAAAGTGCCACAATGCCGAAGCGGAGCGTCGGGAGCGCAAAGTACTCGGGGTTGAAATTCTTCATAAGCACAGTGTATCACTCGGCCGCTTCGGCAAGACGCTTGAGTGCGACGATGTGCGCCGCCTCCCGCAATGACACATCGTACTCCTTGTGCGCTGCGTACACTGCCTGCGCCGCTTTTTCCATTCTCGCTTTAAGCTGCGCGAGGACATCCTCTTTCTCCCACCGCTCGTTGTGAATATTTTGGTACCACTCAAAATATGAGACAGCTACACCTCCGGCATTGGCGAGAATGTCCGGAATGACGAGCTTCCCTTTCTTATTGAGAATTGCATCCGCCTCGCGAGTGGTCGGACCATTGGCGAGCTCGAGTATGATCTCCGCCTGGATGTCATCCGCATTGTCCCTCGTAATCGAATTTTCTAGCGCGGACGGTGCGACAATGTCGACGGGAAGCGTCAGCACCTCGCCCGGAGAGACGTCGCGCCCGCCGAGCTCCTCCATGTTGGAGAGGTCACACACGCTCCCGATGCAGTAGCATCCCGCGAGCTGACCGCTCTTTGCTTTGCACTCGGAAACCGCCTGCACATCCTCGATTCCCTGGGGGACATAGACGCCACCCTTGGAGTCCGAGAGCGCGACGACGCGATACTTTGCCTCGTGCAGATAGTGAGCAAAGTAGCTGCCGACATTGCCGAAGCCCTGTATCGCAACAGTGAGGCCTTCTCGATGCCGACCTGACAACTTGAGTATCTCCGAAAGCGCATAGAATCCTCCGAGGCCCGTCGCTTCTGTGCGACCCTCAGAGCCGCCGTGCTCCAGCGGCTTACCTGTTACCACCGCCGGTGAGTCTTTGCCTACGACCTTGGAATATTCGTCGCGGATCCAATGCATGATCTTGGGCGTAGTATTCACATCCGGTGCGGGCACATCGACCTCGGGCCCGATCTGCGGTGCAAGCTGTCGTGCAAAGGCACGTGTGAGACGCTCGAGCTCCCCTTCTGAAAGTTTCTTGGGATCAACGGTAATGCCACCCTTGCCGCCGCCGAAGGGCACGTCGATGATGGCGTTCTTGAGTGTCATCCAAAAGGAAAGGGCCTTCACTTCGTCCATATCTACGCGCGGGTGATATCGAAGACCGCCCTTGTACGGCCCACGATAATTGTTGTGCTGGACGCGGTATCCTTTGAAAACCTCCATCCGACCATCGTCCATTTCAACTTCTATCGAAGCCTCAATAACGGCATCGGGATTCTCTAAGCGTTGGAAAACTGCTGGAGAAAGGCCAAGTTTGGCGGCCGCTTCCCGAAGCGGCGTTCGCGCATGTTCCCATGAGTTCTCCGTCATAATCCAACGATTGTAGCGCTAATCGGCTATTCTCCAACTCTCCTCCTCCTTTCTCCTCTCAAGCGAGGGGCTTCGCGCTTCGAGGGTCTCTCGGAGCGCGTCTGCGCGAGAAGGAGCGCTCTGTCAGCAGGCAGAGACAGCGACCCGAGGAGCGCGAAGCCCCGAGCGCTACCTTATCTCCTCACTCTTCTCACGAAGGTAGAGTAAGAATTGATTGGAAAAATTGAGGAGGCGTTTGAAGGGCGTCTCGATAAGAAAATCGAGAATGAGAACAAAGACATTGATCGAAGAGAATGTGCGCGAGAGCCATCCGCCGGTGCGCACGATGGGCACCGCCAAGACGCCGACGATAATCGAGAGTGTTCCCTTCTCGCGCACTACTTTCCAGCGATGTGCTCGGTAGCGGATACGGAATGCAAAGTACGAGACAAGCGTAAGGAAGAAGAGGAAGAGGACGATTGAGACAGGGTTGAAGGAAAGAAGCTCGAGAATACCGATAAGAGAGCCGAAGACGAGCATGAAGAGGAAGAGGTACGCGATCGCGAAGGCAAAGGTGAGTCGCGAAAATCCGCTTCGCACGCGGATCGAACGCGCCTTCCCTTCGTAGAGTACACCGTGGAGGCCTTCGATAATGGCGTTGGTGTTTGTCTCGCCCAAGCTACCAGCCCCACGTGTAAGTGTGAAGAGGAACAGTGGATGGAAAAGAATGTTGATGCCGAGTGGCACGTAGTGTATGCCTCCAAGTACGATAATTTCATACGGAAGTTCCAAGAGGACGGCAACGATCATCTTTGTGAAGAAAAGGTAGAGAACCGCACGAATGCCACTCTTTTGGATACGCTCATTCTCAGACTCATATTTCTTTTCCAGAAACTCCCGTGCGTGCTCATCGAGGCGATTTGGGTTCTCGAGAATGCCAGCGGCTCCGCCGCGCTTGGATTCCAGTACTTCGTGCACGATGCGGAAATAAATGCTTTCGTTCTTTATTTTCGGAGCGATCTGCCATTGGAGCGAATGCTTCACCTGCTCGCGAATGCGTGCCACGATCGCAGGAAGCTTTTCAGCTGCCTCGGCAAGTTTAGCCCCGGTGCTCCACTCCGGTACATAGAGGAGCCACAGGGCATACGCAAGCCTGTCGTCGTCGGCACCCAAGAGTGAACGCCAACAGGCACAGTAGAGTTGGGCGTTTGTCTCTTCGTCCGAATAGCCGTAGGCGTTTACGCGACCCTTGAGCGTCTTGTAGAGCGCCTCAGTGCTCTCGTGATCGATCGCGTATTCGACAGGCGAGATGTGCGCGTCGATCTCTGTGGCCGCAAAGCTGATGAGGCGCCTTCCGAGCGCACTATTGGCACTCGCGAGCTCACGAAGCTTCAAATACTTCGCGATTATTGCGTCGATCTCGAACGCCAATTCTTCTGTCGCAAGTTCCTTCGCGATGTATTTTCCGTCGACCAGTTCTTGTAAGAGAATGAGGCCGCTCTCCGCTTTTTGCTCGATGAACACGCGGCGCCGCAGCATTCGTTCAAGCGCCGCGCGGCGTATCGTGTGCTCTTCACGGTAGTCAACCATGTAGCGCAATTTCTCATACAAAGAAACCGCCTTCGCAATAATCGTCGACCCCTCAAGCACCGCACCCTGGGGAGTGTTCCGGTGGGCGTCTTCTGCGGCTTCAACGCGCCGAATGAGCTCCTGTATGGGCCCGGCTAACATGGTGGATATTCTAGCCTACTTTTTAATAGAATGTCCACCGAATTGTTCGCGCAGGGCGGACAAGACTTTCCCTGTGTAATCCGGATTTTTTGCCGATTTTTTACGGAATTTCAACGACTCCTCGATCACTTTCATCGCGACCTTCATTTCCTCGGCCGTCTGCACCGTCCATGCGGCCTCGCCCGTGTGCCCCACGCTCCCCGATACGCCTTTGAGATCTTCGCCACGGAGCACGAATGCCTTGCGTAGCCAGTCGACGAGACGGGATTCGATAACACTGCCTTGATTGTAGATTTCGGCGACGCGCGTGAGATCGAGTTTGTATTTCGACTTTTTCATCATGGCAAACCCCTCGGCGAGAGCCTGCATCATCCCGTACTCGATGCCGTTGTGCACCATTTTCACAAAATGTCCGGCGCCAATTCCTTCGAAAAAGCGGTAGCCCTGGGACTGTGCCACGTCGGCAAAAAGCGGCTCGAGTTTTTTAAACATCTTTTCGTCGCCACCGATCATGAGACACCCTCCATTTTCTGCGCCGCTAGGGCCGCCGGAGAATCCAACATCGATAAACGTAACTCCAAACTTTTTGAGCTTTTTTGCGCGAGTGATGGAGTCCTTGAAGTACGTATTGCCGCCGTCGACAACGACATCACCCTTCGAGAGTTGCTTGGCAATGCCCTCATGTCCATACAGTACTTCGTCGACCGCCGCGTGCGGCACCATGAGCCAGATCGTGCGCGGTGCCGAAAGCCCTTCGACGAGTTCACGCAACGAAGACGTTCCATGCATTCCTTCTCTGTTCAGAAAACCGATTGCCGATTCATTGGGGTCGTACCCATGCACCGCCCAGCCCTTCCCCTTGAGACGTCGCGACATTGCGCTGCCCATCTTGCCGAGGCCGATGATACCGATTTCTTTTTTCGCGGCACTCGCCACACCACTCTGCGACTCGAGGGATTTGGATGCTTTCGAGATATCTTTCGTATCCGGTTTATAGGTATTGAGCGGCACGGCGTTCTTCTTCCACGCATTCAAGACAGAGTCGGTGAAGTCCCACATCGCGCTCACCTCTTCAGTAGAAATGAAGAGTGTTTGATCGCCGCGGACGCAATCGAGCAGAAGCTTCGAGTATTCCTCGACGTATGGCACGTGCACGCTCGACTCGCGCAACATGTAGTGGAAGAATCGCGGCTCGGTAGCAAAGGCAAAGCCGAGACTCTTCGACCAGAATTCAATAAGGATCTCTTCGCGCGGCTCCATCCTGATAATAATCTCGTTTTTGTGGTGGGGTTGACCTTTCGGGCACAAGCAGGGCGCGGGATGCTTGAAGGTGATCAGAATTTCTTTCGATGCTTCGCCCATGCGCTTGCCGCTCTCGAGAACAAAGGGCACACCGCGCCACTTCGGATGATCGAGTTCCGCGCGAATCTTGAAGTAGGTCTCGGTTTGCGACTTTGGGTCTACCTTATTGATATTGCGATACCCTTCGTATTGCGCGCGATATGTTGTGCGCGATGCATCATCCTGCGAAATGGGCTTAAGCTGGCGTAAGATCTCGCCGCGCTTTTTCTGAATGGATCCTGGATCAAAATCGATGGGTTTGTCCATAGCCACCAGCGCGAGCATCTGCAAGAGGTGGTTTTGGCCCACATCGCGCAAGGCACCAACAGGATCATAGAATTCTCCCCTGTCCTCAACACCGATCTTTTCGAGGAGCTTGATGTGCACACTCTCAATAAGTTCGCTCCCCCACGCGAGCTCAAAGAGGTTGTTGGAAAAACGAAAGGCAAGAATGTTTTGGAGCATTTCTTTCGCGAGATAGTGGTCGATCCTATACACCTGTGTTTCATCGAAGAGCGTGCCGAGGAGGGTATCGATTCTGCGCGCTGTTTTCGAATCCATGCCGAAGGGCTTCTCGACGATAAGGTGCGTCCACCCTTCGCCGGGCGCGCACGGCTCCACGAGCCCCGAGCGCGAGAGGTGTTTCAATATACGATCGTAGTGCTCGGGTGCGACAGAGAGATAAAAAAGTTTGTTGGCGCACACGCCCCATTCTTTATCGAGAGCGTTGAACGCTGTTTTAAGCGCGTCGTAACTCTTCGGGTCCTCGAATGTTCCTTGCTGGAAGGTGAAGCGCTCCAAAAAAGGTCTTAGGATCTCTGCAGAGACCTCCTTGCCTTCGTGCTTCTCAATGACCTCCTTGATGAAGCTCCTAAAGTCGGCGTCGCTCCAATCGCGCCGCGAAAATCCGACGATATGGAACATCGCCGGCAATTCATTGTGTCGGTGCAAATGAAAAATGGCGGGTATGACCTTCCGCCGCATCAAATCCCCAGTAGCTCCAAACGCCGCGAAAATGGTTGGAATGTTGCCTGCCCCATTAGAGAGAGTATTACTAGCGGGGTTTTGCGGCGCTGGCATAAGCGGCCTTATTATACACGCTCTCGCAAACGCTCCTTATCCCAAATATCCCTTCTTATACGCGAGCTCGGAGGTCAAGATGCCGCCGCCTGCGGCGCCGCGGATAGTGTTGTGCGAGAGTGCTACAAATTTGAAATCGAAGATAGTGTCTTCTCGCAAACGACCCACTGTGACAGCCATGCCTTTGTCGCAATCGCGATCTTTTTTGGGTTGAGGGCGATTGGGCTCATCGCGGTAATGAATGGGTTGGAGCGGGGCAAAAGGCAAGTCGAGCTCCTGTGGCTCTCCGCGAAAATCACTCCACACTTTGAGAATCTCGTCGCGCGAAGGCTTCTTTTCTCCGAAAAGAATGTTCACACACGCCGTGTGGCCGTCGGAGACAGGTACGCGATTGCAGTGCGCTGAGATAGTGAGACCCTGGAATGGCACAAACTTCCCCTCGTGTATGCTTCCCAAAACCTTCAGGGGTTCCTGCTCAGTTTTTTCTTCTTCGCCTGGAATGAAGGGAACGACGTTGTCTATCATGTCCCAGCTCGCAACTCCGGGATAGCCTGCGCCCGAAACAGCCTGCATCGTCGTTACGAGTATCTTCTCAACCACATACCCCGCCTTTTGCAGTGCATGAATTGGCGTGAGATAGCTTTGCAGAGAACAATTCGGCTTTACAGAGACGAATCCCTGCCTACCGGCAGGCAGGCCTTTGCCCCACCCATTCGCCTTTTGTTGCTCGGGAATAATATCGAGATGGTGCGGGTTTATTTCCGGAATCATCATGGGCACATTCTCGGTCGCGCGATGAGCTGATGCGTTTGAGAATACTGGAATGCCGGCCGCCGCATATTCGTTTTCGTATTTTCGTATCAGATCTTTCTCCGGCATTTCAAAGGCAGAAAAAACGAATGCGCATTTCCCCACTGCCTCCCCGACGAGGCTTACATCGTGCACGACAAGCTCAGCCTGGCTCGCAGGAATATTTCCATCGACGACCCACCCATTTTTGAGCGCATCCTTGTATTTTTTACCAGCAGATTGCGGAGATGCCGCAAGGTAGACAACCTCAAACCACGGGTGATTTTCGAGCAGATGAATGTACTGCTGCCCGACCATGCCCGTCGCCCCCAAAATCCCGACACGAATTTTTTTCATATTTAAACTCTACCGCGAATATACTCCTTGTGAAGGATTTTGAGCGCTTTTTTTGCATCGTCTTCGTCTACAACAAACGTGATTGATACGCCGCCAGAGGCCTGCGAGATCATCTCGACTGCCACATTATGCTTGCCAAGTACGGTAAACATGCGTCCCGCGACACCGGCCGCATCTACCTTGCCGCCAACGGCGCACAGAATCGCCTTGTGGCGCTCGACGCGCACACTTCCAAACTTCTTGAGTGCCTTTGTAATCTCTCGCAAGTGCGTATCGTCGTCGATTGTAAGTGAAATGCCTGCAACCGACGTCGCAATGACGTCGATGCTAGTGCGGTACGTCTGAAAAATATTAAATATGCTTGCCATAAGGCCATTAGCATCGAAGAATTCCGGCGAATGCACGTGAATAACGATTACGGGGCGCTTGAAGGTCAGTGCGTCCACCGTGCGACTTTTGCCTTTTCGCTCTCCTTCATCAGCAACGATCGTCGTCCCTCTTTCGCTCGGTTTAAATGTGTTCAATACACGCACAGGGATGCGTTCGCGCATTGCCGGAAGGATGGTCTTTGGATGCAATACCTTTGCGCCAAAATACGCGAGCTCTCCCGCTTCTTCAAAGGTGAGCTCTGGCACCACTCGCGCACTCCTCTCAAGACGCGGGTCGGCGGTGTAGACGCCGGAGACATCGGTCCAGATCTCAATCACCCGCGCGCGTAGCGCCGCGCCAAGGATAGCCGCCGAGTAGTCGCTCCCCCCGCGGCCCAGCGTCGTCGTTTTCTTGGTTCTGGTCGCGCCGATGAAGCCTGTTACGATTTGTAGTTTTGTGTGCTTTTTGAAATACGCACGAATCGTCTTATTTGATATCGAGAAATCAACCTCTGCTTTTCCAAAGGAATCGTCCGTCGTGATAATGCGTCGTGCGTTCAAATATTCACACGCAACGTCTTTGTCGTTCAAAATATGCACGAGCATGCGCGCCGAAAGGCGTTCACCGTAGCTCACGATGTAATCGAGTGCCTGCGGTGAGAGACTGCCTACCAGCAAAACTCCTTTTGCCGCCCCAGTGAGGTGGCGAGTCATACGCGTGATATCCGCGCGCGCCGCTTGCTGATTCTCTGCACCGACGAGCGATTGAATCGTTTGGAGATGGCGTGCTTCGATCTTCGCAATGACTTTCTCATACGAATCGTTCTTCTTCGCGGCGTACTTTGCCACCATGATGAGCTGGTCGGTAACGCCGCTCATGGCCGAGACGACGACGGCCGCCGCCCGTGGTTCTTTTTTTGAGGCAATGCTTGCAGAACGCACGATTGCGACGACTTTCCGCATCGAATCCGCCGAGCCCATCGATGTTCCGCCGAATTTCAAAACCTTAATGCCCTTTGAGGCCATAGAGTTCGTACAGTACGATGACTATATACGCATGTCAAAGCGAAGCGGGTTGATTTGTAGACCAGCGACGAAAGATGAACTTGCGCACTTCCTCGACGAAAATAATGGAGGTCGCGATCGCGCTCACAAGCAGCCACTCTGAAAGCGTGAGCGGCACAGTGTGGAGAATATTTTGCATAAAGGGCGTATACACGGCGGCAATCTGAAGCGCAATGACAACTGTGGTTGCACCTAAGAGATAGAGGTTCGAGAACGGGTTCGTGGTGAAAATAGATTCATTTTGCGAGCGACAATTCCATGCATTGAACCATTGGAAGATCGCGAGCACGGTCATCGACATTGTGAGCGCCTTCGCCATGTCGGCTTCGTAATACTGCGTGAAAACGAAGAGCGCACCAAGCGCCATTGGGACTGCCATGAGGATCATGCGCTGTGCCATGAGAGTATCAACGAAATATTTTCCTGGATTGGCAAACTTGCCCGAAAGCAAACCTTTCCCTTTTGGCTCCATAGCGAGCGCCATGTCGAGAAAGCCGTCAGTAACGAAGTTGAGCCAAATAATCTGCGCCGGCAAGACCGGAAGCGGCAAGCCAGAAAAAAGCGCGCCTGCAATCGTCAGTACCTCGCCCGCGCCCGTCGAGAAGAGATACAGTATGACGCGCTTCATCGAGCGATATATTCTGCGCCCTTCTTCTATGGCCGAAATAATCGAGCCGAAGTTGTCGTCCAGAAGCACGATGTCAGAGGCCTCTTTTGCAACTTCCGTCCCAATTCTTCCCATCGACACTCCAAGATCTGCGGCGACCAAGGAAGGCGCATCGTTGACACCGTCACCGGTCATTGCGATCACTTCACCCCGCGCCTTATACGCCGTAATAATCCGAAGTTTGTGTTCGGGTGTCACGCGTGCGAAGACGGAAATGCTGTCGAGCTTCTCTGCGAGACCCTCATCAGAAAGTCCGTCTATTTCTTTACCCGTGAGCACACCGCCGCCACGATATATACCTGCTTCGCGTGCGATCGCCTCGGCCGTCACCATGTGGTCCCCCGTAATCATCACAACCTTGATCCCTGCCTCGCGAGCTCTCTTCATCGCATCCTCAACTTCCGGTCGCAGTGCATCTTTCATTCCCAAAAAACCGACAAAGACAAGATGCTCAACATCCTCCGTTACAAGCCCCTCTTTCTTTACAATCGCACGCTCTGCGAGCGCCACGACGCGCAGACCCTTCCGCGACATCTCGAGAAATACTGTTTCGAGTTTGCGTTTCTCGTCGTGCGATAGCGGGAGATCTTCGCCGCCGTGCCAGATTTTGCTTGCGCGCTCGAGTATGACCTCTGGCGCGCCAACGACTGAAAGCATCTGCTTTCCAGCCAATGAATGAAGATTTGCCCGGTACTTGAGCCGATAGTCGAACGGCAGCTCCGCAATAAGAGGAGAGGTCTGTTCCATTTCATCTCGCTTGAAGCCAAGCTTGTGCGAAAGCACCACGACCGCAGCTTCGGTCGGGTCGCCGCTCACCTTCCACTCTTTTGTTTCTTCTGCATACATCACGTGCGCGGAGGGTGAAAGCGCCGCGATCGTGCCAAGCTTGAGTAGTTCCGGCGCTTCATTTAAGCGCACGAAGGCTCCATCTTGTCGCACTGCACCCTTCGGCTCGTACCCGACACCCTCGACATCAAACGTCTTTCCATCGACGTACACACTCTGCACGACCATCTCGTTCTTTGTAATGGTCCCCGTTTTGTCGACAGCAATGACACGCGCCTGCCCCAAAGCCTCGACCGCCTGCAGTTTTTTTACGAGCGCGTGCCGCTTTGACATACGCCATACGCCGCTCGCCAAGACCAAGGTCATTACGATCGGGAGTCCCTCCGGAATTACTGAAACAGTGATCGCGACGGCGGCGGTGAACATGGTTGTGATATCGTTGCCCGCATATACACCGACGAAAAAGAGCGTGCCCGCAACGACGAGCACAGCGGCAATGACGACCCGTGAAAGCGCGCGAATGTTCTTTTGGAGTGGGATCTCGGATTTGATGCTCGTAATCTCTGTGGCAATCTTGCCGATTCCTGTAAGAGAGCCTGTCGCTATGACAACAGCCTTTCCATTGCCTGCAACGATGTTCGTCCCCTTAAACACCATTGTGCGTGCGTCGTCGGCACCTTCCTCGGCAGAAGGCTCGGGCGATTTGTGAACGGAAACTGATTCGCCGGTAAGTGCGGCTTCGTCGGCACGCAGGTTTTGGGATATGAGCACCCGCGCATCGGCGGGAACCTTTTCCCCCTCCTGCAAAATAATGATGTCTCCAGGGACGACCTCGCTGTCTGGGACGACAATCTCCTCTCCGTCGCGCACGACGGTCGCTGTTGTCTCGACAAAATTACGGAGCGCTCGCAGGGTATTTTCCGCTCTTCCTTCTTGGATGGTGCCGACGATTGCATTAAAAAATAGGATTGCGAGAATGATGAGAGAATCGCTTGTCTCTCCTACAAAATACACGATGGCACTCGCCACGAGGAGCAAATAGATAAGAGAGCTACGAAATTGCCGAAAAAAAATGGTGACGATGCCATCACCTTTCACTTCAGGAAGTTTGTTGGGTCCGTATTCGAGAAGGCGTCTCGAAGCTTCCGCAGCGCTCAGTCCCGCTTCATGCGTTTTAAGTCGATCGAGCGTTTTTTCGATCGACAATGTTTGCCAGTTTCCCCACAGCACGGAGTTTAGTGTACCACTAAAGACTGAACGGCAGAGAAAGAATCCAGAGTCCGAAACCCGTGTAGAAGATCATCAAGACGAGCATGGGGATTTGGCCAAGAATGATGTGTGCACGCGAAGCAAATTCTCTGAGCGCGATGCGGTGCGCGATGTAGGTGGCGACGATGTGCCCTACGAGAATCGCGCCCACTTGTGTGTACCAGACCACTCCCGCATCGATGATGCCTGGATCGAAGACGTAGTCTGCCGTGCCGAAGAGATTCCACCCCTGCGCGAGTGGGTCTGAGAGCATCGGTATGAAATTCTGCCCCTCCATCAGAATAAGCGTAAAGTAGTGCGCGAAATTGTACGCAACGACGATCGGAATAAGCGAGAAGGCGAATCGCAAGAGCATCTCGGAAAAACGAGACGGAATTTTTGTGATGACACACATCAAAGAAATCGCGGCCGCGTAGAGAGCAAGAAACGCGAGCGGTGAAACGATGAGTACCATCGTCGAAACGAGCTCAAAGTTTTGCAAAACGAGCGTGTGTGCAGACAGTATGTCGAACCACATCTGCGTCTCGCGCACGGCATCGAAGGCAGTTGAAGAGAGCATGAGCAGGATGAATACGAGAAACACTAGAGAATCCGCCCGCTCGAGAGAGCGCTCCCCGGGCGGAGCTATCGTGAGAGCACGATTATTAAGCTGAAACGGCGCGAAACGTTCGACGACACCGAAAAAGACGGAAAAAAAATCTCCGTAACGAAACCATTGCTTATACCCGAAGAGTCCGACACCGAAGAGTGTGAGGGCGAGGTAGCCGAGTAGCGTGTAGCCGATGTTGTGCGGAATGCTTCCCGCTCCAAAGGAGAGGAGTTCGAGCCACAGAATGGATAGATACACGGTCAGGGCTGGCACGTAGCGCAACCATTCTGGGAATACGAAAAGCGGCTCGTAGTGCTTACCGAGCACGAGGCGCGCGAGCGCGCGAAAGGGGTCGAGGCGCTTCCACAGCCCGGCAACGATGGCACTCGCGTATGTCACCATCAGAAGAAGTCCTATCCAGAAGAGGAAAAGGCTCGGATTCTCCCCTGCCTCGACACTCCCAAAGAAGGCAGTGCCGAGCGCAAAGAAAAAAATTAGCATGCCTAGGATACGCAACACGAGGCTGATGCCTCGCGAAAGACTCTCCGAGATGGAATCCTCTTTCACATACGTGCGTGTGTGCCCTCCAGGATGCGAGAAAAGCCCAAGAATTGCGAAGGAGGCGACTAGCGCCGCTCCCGCTCCCACCATATACAGTGAAAGTGGGAGCGGGAGTGTGTACTGTTGGCCAAATGCATGCGCCGATGCTGCGGCAGGTACCAAGAGCAGAGCAAAAAGCCCCGCCCCGCGCGTAAGTTTGCGTACAAGTCGCATACTTTGTTACTTGGGCTGTACTTCGAGCGCTCCAAGTTCTGTCTTGCTCTCTTCGAGCTCAAAGGGGAAGCGACCGCTTGCGCCGGCGACGAACGTGAACCCTACATCTTCTCCCGCGGCTAGATCGACGGATGCGTCATACCCGTGGATGTGGAATTCCTCGCTCTCGTCCGCAATAATGTGAAGTGTTACAGTGTCGCCCTGATTGACCTTGAGCGTCGTCTCTCCTGAGGAAATTGCCTTGTTGACAATTTCAATGCGGAAGCTCTTCGCCTCGCCTGTCGCTTCCATCATCTTCATCTCTTCTTTCGGATGTTGGACGACCTCAGCACTCGCCGCAATGGTTTCGCCGTCGACCGCATAGCTGGCGTGATCATTCGTATTGAGCGTGACCATGATCGTGTGCTCTCCTTCTGGAAGCGCGCCGAGGTGGAACCAATTGCCGTAGACGCGTGCGACCTTTACGTCGTCGACGAAGAGGTGTGCATGGCCTTCTCCCGGCACATTTTCTTCGCCGGCATTTTGTGGTGCGAAGCGGAAATTTTGCGCCGTGATGTTGAGGTTCCAGCCTCCTACTGAATCTTCTCGTGCGACGAGATTTACTGAAGGAATCGGGACGGAAGCGGGAACCTCGTACATTTCGTGAGATACGTGTTCGCTCTGAGCCTCTGCGTGCGAGTCCGCCATCTCCCCGGCGGGTGCG
>Ga0210057_1000277_pt1 | contig 87927 bp, 151 predicted proteins | sample CryGeyCG2114_010_2_FD_183968 | JGI IMG/M metagenome (GOLD analysis project Ga0210057, IMG submission 183968) | Groundwater microbial communities from aquifer - Crystal Geyser CG10_big_fil_rev_8/21/14_0.10 (SPAdes) (version 2) | ecosystem: Environmental > Aquatic > Deep subsurface > Groundwater ... | reverse complement strand
TGGATGTCTAAGAAGCGAAATAGGTATGAAAAACTATGAAATAATGATGAGTTTGATATCAACATGGCAAAAACAAGGAAAAAATACATTCTATACACTACAGACATTACTTTAGCTTAACAAGTACTGTAAATTCGAGGGATTTAAGGCTTAATTCGGCAAAATAAGTGATTTTAGAGGTGGATTGAGATGATTAAAATTAGTTATTTTTATAGATTAAAACTTTTAAGAACATATCTCCAATAGTCAATGTTATTTCTTTTTTTAATTTTAAAGTTGCATATTTTTGGATTAAATCAGGACGGTTTGTAAGGATTACTAAAGTTCCTTTTTTCTTTAATATAAAATTTACTTGGTGGAAAAATTGTTTGAATATTTTTTCTATATCTTTTTCATTATCTTTAGAAGCATAAGGAGGGGATGTAATAATGCAATCCACAGAATTTTCTTCAAATTTTACATCTAACCAATCAATATCAATTCTGCTAAAATTTATAATCTTGTTAACATCAGCTAGCTTTGCATTTACTTCACAGCTTCTTACATTGTGTAATAATGAATCAAAAGCATGAATATTTAATTTATCTTTGCTTATTTTTATACCTTCTATTCTATTTTCTGTATAATATCCTCTTGGGATGTTTAATGCATAAGATGCTGCTTCAATGGCTATAGTGCCATCTTTTGCAAATGGATCTAAAAGGGTTTGTTTCTTATTCCAACCAGACAATCTAATCATAGCATATGCAATTAATGAGTTTGGTGATTGATTATGTAATTTTATCCTATAATCTCTTTTTCTCAATTCTTTTTTTGTTAAATCAATTCCAATAATGCATAAATCATTTAATAATTCTATGATGATTATTGTTTTTGGTTCATTCAAATTAACTTCATTTCCTTGTTTAAAGTAATATTCACCTATTCTTCTTTCAACTTCTGTAGATTTTAATTCAGAATCTACATTATGACATTTAACTTTGAAAGGTGGTAGGATTTTGATTTTAGGCAATTTATTTAGAATATCTTCAATTGTTTTATAATTGGATGAAGAATGGAATTCGTAAACTCTATTAAGGCTTCTTGTTATATAAATCAGTTTATTTACTTTATCTTTAGTTGTAGTGAATTTTAATCTGCCTGGAGCTATTACTTCAGCGTTTGCACTAGTTATTTCTTTAATCTCTAGTTGTGCAATATCTTCAATGCCTTCTAATGTAACTGCTATGTATTCCATGGATTTAGAAAGAATTTGGGACATTTAAAAAGGTTTGGGTTAGAAATGTTGTATAACACTTGGCAAATACTAACGTTAAGTATAAATTAAAAAATTAGAAGCCTGAACTTCCAATAACTTTTTTTCCATCTGTATTACAATAGTCATTGATGACTGCTGCTGCATATTATATGCATAAGAATCAATGAAACCATATTCTTTTACAAGCTCTCTTGAAAATTCCCAACTATCAACTATTCCATCCTGTAGCAATCTTTCAGAAATGGCGACTTTATATCCAGTATCAGAACTTTTTATAACTTCTGGTGCTTGAAATTCATTTTTTTCTTTTAAGCTTTTTAGCCTTTCTTTATATTCTCCAAGCTTAGCTTCTAGCCTTTCCTTTTATATAGTAGTAACATTTAATGAGGGAGATTATAATCAAATCAATGGTATCTTGTGGATTTTGTATTTTCTTATTGCATTTTGCATCCCATAATCTGTAGAAGGAAGGATTCCTTTCCTGTGTATAACAATTGGATAACCTTTAATTTTTCCTGATATAGATGTATGTGCAACGCATGCTTCTGCATAACATCCCATTGTGTGAATAATCTCTGGTTTTTTTAATTGTAATATTTTTTCTAAAGAAGTTCCATCAAAACCATCCATTTTAGGTTTTCTTAAAGTAATAGGCTGTTTTGTAGTAACTGCTGAAATTAGTTCTTTAAAAAATGGTGTAAATCCAAAATAAAAGAATAATATTTCTGCATCATTTTCTGTTGCTTCTCTAATTTTAGAAGATTGATATTCTAATGTTTGTTTTAAATCTTTTTCATTGAAATCTGTTTTATAACCAGAATGCATATCTATAATCATTAATAGATCATTTGATTTTATGATTGAAGGATTATCTCTTTCAATAAAATTAGAATATTGAGATGGTAAGTATAATTTCTTTAAAAATTTGTTTATTGCCCCTTTTTTCATTATTCTATAAATAAAGTGTTTATTTATAAAATTAATTGTGATTTGAAAGTTACTTTTATATATTAAAAGAATATTGTATCTGCAATATGATTAAGAAAATCTTAGCTTTGGGATTATTTGCAATGATTGGTTGTGGAAATCAAGTTTATGTGAATAATGAAAGACATGCTACCAAAATCTTGAATGAACATGCTGACAATTGTATTGCTAGAGAATGTTCTGTTGGAAGAAATAATAGTTATTGTGCTTTATTGAGATGTTATGATAAATTCTTTACAAATTATGAAAATGTCAATCCTTATAAGGAAAGGGCAAGGAAAATAAGGGAAGCCATTAATCATCATATTGAAAACTATTGTGGCCCTGATGGTGCAATAAAATGGAACAAGAAAGAGAAATATTAAGATGAGAATAAGAGCAATTCTGGGGGCAATGGCGTTGTCTGTAGCTTTAAATTGTAGTGATGTAGGTGAAGAGCCTGTTATGAATAAAGATTATTTAGAACAAGTAGATTTTGATAAAATTGAAAGGGATTTTGAGAAGGAATTAGCAGTCTTTAATGATAATGCTTATTTGGCTAATGAGGTAATCCGTGTTTTTGCCAATTATTGTGTAATCAATAAATCAGAGAGATGCAATCCTGATTCAGGTATAGGTAAAGTGAGATATGAAACTGTATGTTATATCATGAGAGGCTATAAGAAATTCTTCAACAGATACAAAGCAAATGATTTCTTCGGTGCTAAGGCAAGAGAAATCAGCGCAGCTTTAGAAATGCAGATGGACCAATGCCATTAAACTTCTGCAACATAAATATTATTTTTATTTTCTAGAATTTTAACATTGATTAAGTCTCCAGGCTTAGCTTTGCAGTTATTGACTGAAACAACTCTATTTTTTCCAACGGCAAGCATTTGATTGTTCCACCAACCATCACATTTGACTTCTAATTGGACTTTTTCATCTTTTTCAAATTTGTTAGGGAGCCTTTTAGCTTTTTTAATTTTCATGTCTTCTTTTGTTAGGACTAATTTAACTTTAAACTTTTTTTCCCATTTTTTTAATTGTTGATAGAATTTCCAGTAAGTTATTTGTTTAGATTTAACTTTTCTAGAATATTTATAAACCTCATATTTCTGAATGCCTATCTTTGCATCTAATGATTTAGCTAATTCTATCAATTCTTCCATTTCATTTACTTTAGGCATCCAAACTGGTGCCAATAATAATTGAATTTTTGATTTTGAAACTGCTTTTGCAACTTCTAAAATTTTGCTTAAATCGTAATGAGAGATTCCTGAAAGTTTTTTTGCCAAATCAGGATTTAATGTGTTTATGGACAAGTTTAATTGGTCTAAACCAGCTTTTTCCAATTCTTTTATTTTTTCTTTAGTTAGCAAACTTCCATTAGATTGCATGGATATCCTTCTAACACCTTTAGTTTTTTTTAATTCTTTAATTAATGGGATTATGTCCGGATAAGTCATTACTTCTCCAACTGAGTCTAGATTAATCTCTAAATCCTTTTCCTTGAATTTTATTACTTCTTTAACATAGTCTATAAGATAATCTCTCTCAACTTGGAAGTTTGCTGGATGGAAATCAGGATTGTTTGCATTAGTTGAACAATATAAACATTTTTGATTACAAACAGAAGTTGGTCGTACTTGAATTAAGTCTGTTCCTCTATCAATTATACCAAAATGAATGGCTCCTACTAATGGGATACCTAAATCTTTAGTTATTTTGATGAGTTTCATTGTTTATTATGAATTAATGGTATATTATATATGTTCCTTTTTTTAGTCACGGACATAAGTAATTAATAAAGTTCAACATAAAATTATGTCTTTTCCAAAACTTATCTAAACGCCCCTTTAATTTTTTAATTGTCGGGAAGTAATTTGAATTTGTCACTTTATGTCTAGTTATTTTCCAACATGTTTCTATTGGATTCAACTCTGGGCAGTATGGTGGCAAGTATTCTACCTTGATATTAGAGAACTTTGCCAAATATTCTTTAATAACATCTGTTTTATGATAAGATGCATTATCGAAGATAAACACATATTTCTTGTTTTTATTAAGTGTGCCAATGAAATCGGATAAAAATGCCATATATGTTAAACTATTTTGTCCGTCAAAATCTTCACAAAATAATTCCCCGTTATCCTTCAATGCTCCAAATACAGTTATTTTTTTATTACTCCAAAAAAACTTTCCTAATGGTTTCTGACCAGTCAAATACCACATTTTTCGATAAACCGGAACTAATCTAAAGCTAACTTCATCAAAACTCACTAGTGTATGATCCAAAAACTCTCCTTCAAGTTTTTTTTAAACTCTTTTCGAAATTGAGCAACCCTCTCAGGATCATTTTTTGTATGCTTTGACCTTGGAGTAATTAGAGAAAAATTAATTTTATGAAGGATACGCCTCGCATGACGCATAGAGATTGATTTTTTAATTTCCTTGCTCATTATGTCTCGTAATTCTTTAGAAGTGCAACTAGAATATTTCATGTTTCGAGAAACAACTTTCTTAACAATCTTTGATTTTATCAAAGCTAATTTTTCTTCAGAAAAATTTGAAGGACGTCCTGAACGTGGTAGATTTTTTAAATTCCCTGTCCGACTATACCGCCTAATCCAAAAACTTACTTTGGGTTGGCTACAACCTAAAATATTTGCAATATCTTGCTGTTTTTTACCTTCATTATATAATTTAATTATCAATTCACGTTCTTTAATTTGTGCAGATTTCATAATGCATCACCTCTATATTATAAAAAGATGAATTAGTATATAATATTAACTATTTATGTCCGTGACTATTTTACAGAAATCTTTTTAAATACATTGTTTATCATAATCTTTAATGAAAAAAGATGGTGATTTTAAGAAATTTCTAACTCCTATAATTAGGCTTAAACCTTATGTTAAAGCAATATGGGAATTGGATGGGAAATTTACTATATTATTGGATGATAGTCAAGAAACTGAAAGTTTAAAAAAAGCGTTAAAATTGGGTATGGAAAAATCTTTATTAAAATTTGAAAATCCAAAGAATTTGTCTTTATGGTGGGAATTGGTTAGATTGGGGGAATCTAAAACTATTAATGAACTTAAAAATATGAATTTGATTTATGATGCTGCTGATTATGTTAAATTGTTTAAATCTATGGTGGAAAAAGAATCTTTATTTTCAACAAATAAAAAAGCTGATATTCTTTTTGAAAGGGCTAGAAATCATTTGAATAGGTCTGAAGAAATTCTTTTAAAAGAAATAAGTAAAGAAATATTTAATGCAATGACTGAAACTGCACAAGCACTTTTATTATATGAAGGGAAGTTTATTTCTGAACCTGAAGAAATATTGAAGGCTTTGGAGAAATATTCTGATTTTTCTGTTTCTTATAAAGAAATATTTGATGAAATAAAAAAGATTGATAGTGGAGATATTAATGAGTTTCAATCTCATGATGCAGGGTATTTTATATCAAAAGCTAAAAGTTTCTTGTTTGATACTGAAGATATGGTTGCAAATACTGAGAAAGATAGAGGGGAAAGGATGATGTATGAGTCTTATAATTTCTCTTTAAGGTTATGTGAAATGGCTTTGAAAATGAAATTAAGGATTTTGCCGTTAAGAGATGATGAGAAATTGTCTTTGTTTAAAAAGAATTTTGTTGATAATGGGAAAGTGGATAATTTACATTATGAAACTTTGATGGGGTTGTACCAATTTAATAAATCATCTAAAAGGGAAAAAATTAGGATGATGCATGATAAAAATTTGGATAAAATGAGGATCAAAAATTTAGGGCTGGCAGTTCAGAATATTTTGAGGGATTAAAATGTTAAGAAATATGGACAAATTCAATGATAGTTTTTTGAAAGAATATGGTAAGAATCTTAAAGCAGTTTGGATGCTTAAAGATGATTGTAGGATGGAGTATTGTATATTAATTGATAACTTACAATTGCCTCCAGATAGAAAAAAGATGGATTTTGATATTGCTAGTTTGAAAGAGAAAGCTAAAATTGATTTGAAAATAAGAAAATATGAATTGACTGATTTCTTTAATAAAGTAACTTCAAATGATCTTGGGTTGTGTAAAGAAATAATTAATGCTTCTGTAATTTATGATCCTGATGATTTTTTTATGCCGTTAAAAAAAATGTTGGAAGATGGTTTAATACTTGGGACTCAAGAGTCTGTTATGAAAATATTTGATTCTGCAAAAAATAGATTTAAGAATATTGAAAGTTTAAAAAAACAAATTCTTCATAATACCTATAAAGCAGTTTTAGATTCTGCAGCGGCTGCATTTTCTGCAAGAAATTATTCTATGCCTGTTTCTAGTGAAATTCCTTCTGCTTTAAAGAAATATTTTGTTAAGCAACATATTCTTGAGAGTGTATATGCTTCAATTGCTGAAACTGTTATAAATAAGTATAAATCTTTTGAGCATGGAAATCTTAGAAATATTTCTGGAAAAGAACTTGGTGAGTTGCATAATGCTGCTTATGCCTTTGTTGAAAGAATGAATACTTTGGTTGGTGAAGGTTTTTCTGGTTCTGATGCTGAAATATAGAAAAGTTTATTAATAAGCTAATCTTACCAGTAAGTAAATCTTACTAAGGTAATATTAAAAAATGGAAGCATTAGAAATTACATCTTTAAGTTCAAGAGGGCAAATAGTTATACCTCAGTCTATTAGGGATAAATTACATCTTCAGTCTGGAGAAAAGTTCATTGTTATTGGTGAAAATGATACAATTATTTTTAAGAAAATTGAAAAACCTTCTTTTGAGGGTTTTGATAAGTTATTGAAGGAAACTAGAGAATTTGTTGAAGATAAAGGTATAAAACCTAAAGATTTGAAAAATGCAATAAAAAAAGTTAAAAAATAAATTTTCGATTTTATTAGTATGTTTTTCTGGGAGTTGTAAAAATTAGAATGGTATTTTCTGTAAGGATTTATAACATTAATCTTTTTAAATTATTATATGAAAGTGGTATTGGATACGAATGTGTTTATTTCAGGGATTTTTTGGGATAAATCAATATGTTCTGAGGTTATTTCTAAATGGAGAGATGGAAAGTTTATTTTAGTGGTATAATTTGATATATTATTAGAATTGGAAAAAGTTTTGAAATCTTTTAAGATAAAAATGTCTAATAATGATATTAATCAATGGTTACAAATGATTTTATTTAATTCTGAATTAGTTTTTCCTAAAAGGAAATTAAAGATTGTTTTGGATGATCCTGATGATGATCAGTTTTTTGAAGCTGCTTATGAATCTAAAACTAAGGTTAAATGTTAAAAGTTGGGATGATATTTTTGTTAAAACACCTCTTGAATTCCTAAACATTTTATAAAATTGATAAAGTTCACGCTATATTGTACTAAATTTTGGGTTGCAAGACCAAAAAAAAAGTTCCATTTCAAGTTGGAAGACCAAAAAAAAAGTTAAAATTAATTGTTTAACCTCATATATAGCGGAAAGCGCAGGCCTGCCCAGTCTTCAGGAGAAGACGGTGGGTGAGCAGGCCTGCTTGGTTGTTATTTATTTGTTTTCAATATAGAGTCTATGTTTTAATGTATAGTCTGTGGCCAGGTGATGAATTCTGGTAAAAAAGATTATTGATATATCAACAAAGTAATCTAGTAAAATAAAAATGTCATTTTTGTTATAAAGGGGTTATCCCACCGGCAACCAAACATTAGATTTTCTTCTCCGTTTGAAATAAATTCTTGAGCATCAAATATTAGTTTAATATCTGGGAATTGTAGTCTTAATTCTCCTCGTAAAGCATGCTATTATTATAGAATTTAATAGAATCAAAACGAGAAGTGTGTTTATTATAATTAATATATAGGTGATTAAAGCATTCTTCAAATGTAGGATTTTCTTGCAGTGTTTGTTCTTGCATGTGTGCTCTTTTTTGGCCTGCATTGTGATTATCTTTTAATATTGAAATCTTTTAGAATTATTTTCATATATTTCTTAAATAATTTTAAGAAACGTGGTTCTTTTTGAAGTGTAAGTAATATGTCTTTGTTTTTCCAGAACTTCAATCCTATCTTAAACAGAAATTTAATGTATCCATTTTTATCAATCCATTCAAGATCATCAAGAGCATTTTCTCTATTTTGTTTATCTGTTTTGTAATCTTTATGTAATTTACATTCAATAAATGCTCGACCAAATCTTAGGTAAGCTTGACGCTCTCCACAAGTAAGTTCAGCTACATTGTGGATGTTAATTTGTTTATTATTTTTATATTTTTCTAGGATTTTAATAGCTGCAGTGATTCTATCTTTACCTTGGTGATAAAGTTTTGCTTCAAGAAGTTCTGAAGCTTCTTGTTCGTACATTTCTATTTCTTTTATATCATTTTTAAACTGTTCATTTTTCTTTTCTTTATTAAAATATTTATATACGCCATAACCTCCAATAGAGAGGATAAAAATGCCTATTAGAATTGGGACTGTGTATTTTCTCATTATATTTATCTACCCCTGACCTTTGTGTAGACCTGAATGCATTTATATGCCGTGTTTACAGCTGCCATAACTGGGACAAGAGCGATGCAGATTGCTATACTTTTACAGATTCTATATCTAGGACTATGTTGCATTTTCTGGATATGTTTAATATTCAAGTTTCTTATTTTTTTGTAGTAATTCATTTATCCTCCTTTACATAGGGCTAAAAGCAGAACACTGCCAAGTGCGAGTGATACAAAAATGATAATTGGAACAAATGAGGATTTTCCATTAGCCCCGCCGGGACTAGGGGGAATTTGTCAGCAGTTTTTGTTGTGAGGCATTTATTTTCTCCTTCTTCTAAAGAGCCTTGTAATGAAACTTATCAATGTCAGTATCATGGAAATAATTAAACTAAAAATCAAACAACATGCCATAATCAAAATAATCGATGGCATGATAAGAATTGTCATTATAATAATTAGGATAATAAATAGGACGAAAAGAATTATGTTAATTGTTTTTTTCACCTTCTTTTGTACCTATAAATCTTAACAGGGATTAAGAACAGAAAGAAGTAAGAAAGAAAGCCAAGCCAAAGAAATGTGGTTAAATTAATTATATTTTTGAAGTTTAGAAAACCTAGTATTAAGAATGATAGGTAAAAAATAAGCATGATTATGATTTGTATTAGATTAGTATTTTTTCTATTATTGGATTTTATGGAAGGCTTCATGGTTTCCTCCTACTTGTGTGTATTAATTGGCTCCATCGATGCAAATTTTTTCTACGTTTTGGATAATGGACTGGATTGCATCTGCCCAACTAATTACAAAGTTAAGAAGATTATTAGATGAACATTTAATTTCTGTAGTAAAAATGTAACTTTTATCTGTTTCTTCAACATATTTACAAAATTTAAATGCATTAGGGAGATATGTCTTGAAAGAGATTTCCAGCTTTTTCTTTAGATTTTCATAATCAGATTCAATTTCTACATGAGTTTTAATGTTGAGGCTGTTTTCATCTCCAGAGTTTTCCGTTAACCTAATGTGGTGGATTGCTGTATATTTAGAATTTTCTAGGTTGAGTTCAAAGTGATAATTGCCTGACAAAAGATTTTCTTTTGTAATAAAAGGTTCAAGAACATCTCTAAGAGTAGGTTTAGAGATTCTAAACATTTATTTTCCTTGTTGTGATTAAAAATCTATCAAAGATTACGGCTTTTATATTTTGATATGAAAGGTGAGAGAATCTTTGTTAGTTTTCTCCTTTTGATTTTTGTATTTGTTCAATGAAATTTGGGATTTGAATTTCAGGAAGTTCTTTAGGAGCATAAATAATTTCAACATATCCTGAAAAATCTTCAGGCATAGATTTCATATAATCAATAAGGCTAGAAATATTATTTAGTGTTTCTAATGCAAGCTTACTGATTTGTTTGATGGCTTTGGAAAGATTGTTTTCTTTAACTTTGAATCCTGTACTATAAAGGATAGCACCTTTAGCTACAGAGATGTTAGGTAGAATTTCTTGATAGTTTGTGCATTTATCTAGTGCATTTCTTAATTGATCTTGAATGATTTTGAATTCATTATTTTTTCCAGGTTTAGATTGGAAAAACATTGCAAAAATGTAAGTATCACTAGGTTCACTTTGAATTGAAATTACTAGGTCAGCAACACCACTTTTTCCTTCTGTGAATGTAGAAGCCCTATGGCCATAAATTTCTACATTGCCTGTGATTTCCTTTAGAATTTCAGCTACTTTTTGGACCATTTTATTCTTCCAGAAGCCTCTTCTTATGGTAAATGATGGCAGAAGAGAATGCAAAATAGAGCAAGGGGATAGTGAATGCAAAGAATTGCTTGTTACTTTCAGATAACTTTACAATTGCAAGGGCAGTTAGGAGGATAGTTGCGATAGTATGAATGGCTTTATAGAATTTAATCTTAGTTCTTTCTTTTCTATCTGCGTGAATTGATTTTAGCTCAAAATAGCTTGTGAAAAGTAGTGAAAATGAAACTGAACAGGCAAGAATAACTATAATCAAAAAGATGTTAGGTGGTAGCATTTTGTTGATCCTCTCGTTGTTTGAGAATTTTTAGAGAATTAGTAACTCGAAGACGTTGGTGGTTAAAGTAAAAGATGATAAAAAGGTCTGCGAGATTTGCAAAAGCAAAAAGCATGAAATCATCACGAACTGAAGTTTGGAATTGTTTAAGGAAAAATGGTGTAGCAAAGAGTATGGTAAAACCTAAAACAATAAAAATAGACTTAATAATATGTTCTTGTTTGTTATTGAGTTTCATTGTAAGAATATGCATTTTTTTAAGAAAAGAGATGAAAATAATAATGCCCATGATGCCAAAAATGAAATGAAGAAGCTCAAAAGCAGGAAGTGCTCGTTCCATGTTATTTCTCCTTGTTGAGAAGTCTTTTGGTCATTAACTGGAACTGAAACCAAATAATGATGAAGTAAAGGATATAGACAAAGAATCCAATGTATCTTATTCTTCCTATGAAAATTAGAGTTACACATATGATTAAAGAAAATAAAATTGAAAGAATGTAATTAGATTTTTTCTTTTCAGTTAAAATGATCGCTAAGTAGAGAACAAAGACTATTGAAGAAAAGATAAATAGTGTGCTGTATGGTTGCATTTTATTCCTGTCTTCCATCTCATCCATAGGAGACACTTCTAATGAAATGCCTCCTGTGGAGAAGGTGGTTAGGTTAGATTCCTAATTATTGTTTGTTTGGATTTAATCATGTCATCAAGTTTTTCAGTTAAATCCTTGCTTGAAGTATCCTTATTAATATTAAGCCGAGAAGTGATATAAATTTCATTATTAAACATAATTACATGCTCAGGAATGTGTTCTGATAAAATTGTTTCAAGAATAGTTGGTTCAAACTTTTGATTGAGAGTTGTTGTACAATATAACATTACAATAATTACTTCCTTATTTTTTTTAAGATACCATTCCTGACTTTTATAATTCCCGCTATAAGTAGTATAGTGGCCAAAACCTATGGCTGTAAAGTATGCCCTAATAAATTTTTGGATTTCATGTGTATCCATTTAATCCTCCCTGATTAGCCAATGATTGCAATGGGGACATTGCACTTCCAGGATAAAAACCTTCTCTTTGCAATTCGAGCATTCCTTAGTATTTAGTAATTGTTTGATATTTTTGCACCATTCTGGACAATCAAATTCTCCGCAAACAAAACAAATTTCTGTTTTTTCATCAATTTTGTCCACCATGTTTTTCTCCTTTGTTTTAGAACAATTTCCAGATGTATCCAATAAGGTTATGCTCAACGATGGCATAAAGAAGAATGCCCATGGCACAACATCCAAAGAAAGACACAGTGTATTTTAAGAAGGTGTCGGTTTTAAGAAACATTTTCCCAGTCTCCTTTCTTGTAGGTGTGGAAAGTAAAATTAGTATTATCTTTAGGAATTAAGATTTTCGTTGCATGAAAATATGTGATATTACCTTTTGTTACAATAATAGTATCAGTTAGTTTAGTTTTAGGAATCCATTCACATTCAAGACTAAATATGTATCCATTATGCTCCCAAACTTTTTTATGGTATGGTTTTTTAGTTGGATCTAAGATGTATCGTCCTTTTTTGTAGATTAAAGTAAATGTTTTATTGAATGTTTCTTTTAATTTATTTTGATTATAAAATATTAATCTTACTAGATAAACCAGAAATTCAAAGATTACTTCAAATATTTTCATTTTTTTCTTCCTGTTCACATTTTGCCTTATTATTAATATAAAAAAGGTATAATATGAAAGTTAGAATAGAAATTGAAGCTGTAAAAAATATATTTAATGGGCGAGAAAAGTTAAGAAAGAAAACGTCAAATAAATGAGTTAAAAGGAATATTGCACTTAATATAATCACTCCTTCTGGGATTAATATTAAGGCTGAGTAAATGTATTTAAGAGGTGAATTTGTTTCTTTGCATAAATCATAACTAACAAGCATGATGATATAAGTGCAGACATGTACTATGATTAATAGTTTTGCAATGAATGTAAAATCTTGTTGATCAATGAAAATATGTTTGAAACAAAGCCAGAGTAAATAAAATGCAATAATATTTTGGATTATGGTCGTAGTGAGTGAAGCTATGATTTTGAATTTTTGTGTTTTTGTGAGTTTTGGTTCTTCCATCTTCAGTTCTCTTCGGAAATAGTTGATGTTTTTTTTAGAAGAATTTATTAAGTGTAAATTTCCTGATTGAAAGATGAGTAAGAAAGTCTATGTTGATAGTAATATTTATATTGATTATTTTGATAATAGAGAAGGGAAATTTGCAACTTGGGGAGAATTCGCGTTTCAGTTTTTTAGAAGAACATTCGAATGTGAATTTAAGATTGTAATGTCTGCTCAAATATTTAAGGAACTAAATAAATTAGGGTATGAGGAAAATATTGATGACTTATTTTATTCTTTAAAGGATATGGAAAAAATAGAGTTTGTCTTTTCTTCACCTAAATTAAATAATGAAGCGAGAGATATGAAAACGAGTCATTATGGGGATAGATTGCATTATTTGTTAGCTAAAAAAGCCAAAGTAGATTTTATCGTTACAAGAAATTGGAAGGATTTTTATGATTTTAAGGATGTTGAGGCTTTTCCACCCGAGTTTATATAAATCCATATTTTTTAGCTATTCTTTTTTCTTCTTTAGGAGTCATCTCACAAGCGATTTTTTCTCTTAATTCTCTTGTAAGTTCTCTTTTGGCTTTATGTTTGCCAAAATTATCTTTAAGCCACTTTAATCCTTTGGATCTAGCTTTTTCTAGCTCAGAATTCACTTTTAATTCTTCATTATTAGATTTTACTTTTATACTCATTATATAGTTAATATGCTTGTTTTTATTTAAACTTTACTTTTTATTTTCGGAAATATTCACCAGCTCTGGCGGAGACACTTCCAGTGAAATGCCTCCTGGAGAGTTAGTGACTTCTAAAGGTCATATCCTAAAATTTTCAGCAAACCAATAAGGCATTTGATTTTTTTGCAGTAATGCTGATGATGAGTTCTTGCAGAACTGCAGCGCCCTTCCCTCTGATGCCACTTATCCCGCTTAAGCTTTGTGCGAAGCACGCACTTCCAATCCTTTGTTGTATGATTCAAGGTTGGGCTTTGATGCATGACAGCTCCTACTTGAAAAAGTTTCTAGCGTGCCAAGTGATAATTATGGTCAGGATGACGACGAAAAGAACGAACCAGTCAAGGTTACCTTCGTTGATGCCAAGATGCCTTGTAAGGCAGCCCTGATATTTGCCAGGCACTCCGTTAGTTTTAGTCTTGAAGTAATCTAGTGCTGAACATCCTGCAGAAAAGATAGGTGTGAGGAACAGGATGAGTTTTTTCATTTTCCTTTCTTTCTGAGACAAAAGTAAAGAACAATACCTACAACAAGGATAATTGCTAGAGGCCTTCCAGAACCATTATAGGCGCAGTGCATGCTTTCGGCTTGGATAGAGTTATCTTTGTTAATGTTGCAGTTTGTAAGAAATGGGATTAAGAAGAGGAGGTATCGCATTGTTTTAGAACTTTTTCTTTAAGAAGTTTTATTCCTTCGCTTAGGGGAATTTCAGTATAACTTCCTCCAAAAGGTTGTCCTTCTGTCATTACTTTATTCATATTGTGGGCCATACAGCATTGATAGTTACAATAAACTTCTTTTAAATTGTTTAGTCCAATAACTTCTTCTGTGAGTTCTTTTCTGCATGCAGGAAAATCACAGAATAGTTTGGTTGGTTCATTTGGTTTATTTTTATTCACACCTAAAGGAACTACCATTGGTAAATCCATGCTTCTGGGATGGATTTTATTAGGTTTCTTTTTGAATCGATTATATATCCACCAACCAACAAAATAAAGAAGAACAATAAGACCAAATTGTTCAATTAGATTAAAGTTTGTATATTTAGTCAGTACTAAGTTCATGATTAAACCAAAAATAAAACATCCAATATAGAAAATGATCATATTATTCATGCCCATTTTCTTTTCAGTTCATGATAAAGGATTGCGTAAACTACCATTAGCAATCCACAAATGTAACTGAATACCAAATTAATTTGATGATTGTAATATTTACTTACAAAGAAATGCATCAATATAATAACACAAAGAGATCCTGTTGAAACCAAGCATCCATTGGCGATGAATTTCTTGGACTTATTAAGAGCAAAATAACTTGCTCCCAAAAATAGTTTCAAAACAATTAAAGTGGGAATGAAAAGGAATAGAACTTTAGGATCTCCACTCATTGAAAAAACAAATGTGATTACGAATGTAAGGCAATAGAAAACAAATGTAAAAACACCTAAACATAAAACTACAGCTGGATTTGTGTCGTTCATTGTTGTCTCCTTAGAGACCCTCCCTCTCTAATTATAAAGAAGGAGGGTTTTGTGAATTAGTCCCTGTAATTTGCGTAAGGGTCAGGATAAAGGGGCCTACTGGGAACTGCCAAAGTAGAACATTCCAGTTCAGGCCAAGTTACCCAAGAACCAGAAGCTTGGTTCATGTTTTCAAGAACCCAAAGGCAGTCCTTTTGAGTAATACAAGATGCAAGAAGGCCAGTGCAATTGTCTTCTGAATAACAGAAACCATAGTTAAGATTGTCATACAGGGTTTCATAGTAAGGGCACTCGTTGACATTGCCAAGATATTCAAGGCGAACGTCGAATGCTGGAGTGTTGTCTTCGTATGCAAACTCAATTTCCAAGGCACCACGATTGGTGAAGATTTTACCAATAAGTTTGTCTCCGCCATAATTGAAGCTCTGGAATGTTAGGAAGATTTGGTTACTAATCTTTTCGAGAAGATAGCTTCCTTCAGAAAGGAAGTTTAGCTGTTCGTAGAAAGAAGTGTCACAACTGGAATGCCAAACCATTTCGCTGACGAGAACGCCTTGATTTGGTGATTCCTTATTTGGGGTGAAGCTCAAGTAACCGGAAGGAATAATTGCACAATGATTCCAGAGAAGTTCAGGCCACGTGAAATTTTCACAGCAATCCGTGAAGCTTTCATCCTGGGAACAATTGCAGATGTAAGGACGAACTTGGGTTACTTCCCAGTTGCCTTCAAATGGAGAGCCTTGAGAGCAGTAGTTGATAAGGGTGTTGTCGGTGCAGAGATTTCCCTTTTGCGGTGTGCTGAAGTCAAGGGTACATGATAAAAGTCCGACTGCAAGACCCAATAAAAAACAGACAACACATAATATAAGTAAAATACTAGTAAGAATTTTTGCAAACCTTTCTTTTTTGCGATTGTATTCATCGTAAGACATTCCATTTGTTTTCTTCTTGTTTGTCATGATTGCCTCCTTCTTGCTTCGGGATTTAGGGTCTTGTTCTTTGATTTAACTTTAATTACAATGTTCATTTCTTTTTTTAGAAAGAACATGATTCATGAATGAAAGTATACTTTCAATAAAGCTTGTTACCAAAGAACTCCAATCTTTATTATCATCAATTGTAGCAGAAACAAGGATAGTATTATGAATAGAATCAAACTTGAGGCTATTGATAAATTGGTCATTTGGGAAATCTTCTTTTGTTTTTTCAAATAATCCATTCATATCACCTGAAACAGTTTGGTCAGAAACAAATACCATATCAACTTTTCCATTTCTAGGTTCCAGAAGAATTATTAAGCCATTATCAAATACATAAATTTTATTATCTATAATTAATATTTCGTCGAATCTTTTTTTCAGACCAGCTATTTTGTCCCTCATATTGATATCCTTACTTTCTGAGAACTATTTTGACTAGTTCTCGTCTTCCATTACCTCTATTTGCTACAATGCTAATAAGCATCCAATCTGTGTCGAACCATTTATATTCAAGTTTAATTTTCATAATTGCTGAAGCACCAAACCATTCCCCAAGTTTGAAATAATTTTTATTGATTTTTTTATAATCAGTTCTAAATTGAACTTTAGTTTTTCCCATTTCATTAATACTTAAGAAGAAAAATTCTTTCTCAAATATCATTTTTCCTTGTATATTTTTCTTGTTGGGAACATAATATTCAATTATCTCGCACTCTTTTTGATAGGGTTGACAATATTTAACTTCGTAAAAAATTACTTCCCATGTACCAATCTTATGGTCGCAACCAAAAAGGAAAAGAATTGAAAGGAGAGGTAGAACTTTCATTTGGTCTCCTATGGTGTTGGTGGTTGGAACTCTTTCCAGTTGATGTTATTAATTAATTGACTAATGTCTTTTACAATTTCCCTGAAAATTATTACTATTAAAATAGAGAATATGATTATGAAAATAATAAAAATAATCAACCATAATAGATTCCTGTTTTTAGGCATAGGCTTTGTAAATTATAGCAATTAGGATGATTGCAATAAAAAAGATTCCAAGGGTTAGCTTGAATCCTATTAATGATATTCCTAGAGATACGATAATTGCAATTAAGAAGATGCCTAGAATATAAAAAATAGTTGAAAGCTTATTATATAACATTGTTTCTTTATATTTTTTTGAAATTTTTGCAATTTGATTAGCTTGATTGCCTAAATAGAATGAAGAAATGATTGATACGAATAAGCCTACAATGAATACAATCATTTGTTTTCTCTCCTTTTCTTTTTCAAGCCAAAATAAATGTAAAGTTGAAATGATGTAAACATCAAATATAAGGCAGAGAAAAGTTTCATATCATAATTGTCAATGAAGTTGAAAATAATTCCGATTAAAATGTTAAGGTTAATGAAGAACATAATAACTGACATCATCCATACTCTTATTTTTGCAAATAGGAGATTATCATCTTTGTATCTGTCGTAATTATCTTTTAGTAGAAGTTTTAGAAGAATGATTGTAACAATAGTGTTGAATATTGTAAGCAAAATGAGGATTGTTGTCATTTTTTCCTCCTAAGAGATTGTGTTTTTTAAGAAGGTTTCATTATAACATTAATTGGAAATCTTTTTTTTAAAATTCATCGACTCTGTCGGAGACACTTTTTGTAAAATGCCTCCTGGAGAATTAATGAATTATTTAATATCTTCTATCTACTATCCGGATAATTACTTAGTCTTCTTCACCATCTTCTTGCAGGTCTTCAGAAGGGTCTTGTACTTCTTCAGGTGTTTGCGCTGAAGGAGGAGGCGAGGGTTGCCATGGAAGACCTTGTCAGCGACCTTGCACTTGTAGTGCATGGACATGTTCTTGAGCACCAACTCACTCATGACGCGAGCAGTCTCGCAGTCGACCATGTTGCAGGCGTTCTTGAAGGTCTTTTTGTCTTTCTTGAGCTTGTTCAAGACTCGGTTGGCGTGCAGAACGTAGAAGTATCCCTGAAGATACTGTTTGTTGTTCATGAGATGCAAACCCATGACGAGGAAGTAGCCGGGGCCGAACATCTGGGTGCCAAGGAAGAACTGCGTGGTCCGAAAGGCACTGGCGAGGTAGTTGCGGTTCTGCTGTCCGTAGCGGTAGACGTACATGATGGCCTGCACGTGCTTGGCGAAAGTTGCCTTGGTCATCTTCGCGTTGAAGTCGATGCGATCCGCGTAGAGCTTGTTGCGATGCTTCAAGTGATTGAAGCGAAGGCTGTTGAGCTTGGAATCCTCCTTGGACTGATTATTGAGGGTCTTCACCTGGTCCTGAAGCTTGAGGAAGTCGCTTTTGGCGACGCAGCCCGTAAGGGCGAGAATGCTGAGCACTGCCATGATGCGTTTCATTTGTTTGCTCCTTCTGCTGTTGGGGTTTTTTAGGCTAAGGTAAGGTTTATGTTTAGATTAAGTTAAGTTAGTTGGATGTTTTTCCTCCTTTCTTATTTCCACCCGTCAAGGTAGTTCTCATCAGTCCTAGAGGGCTTGATGTATTTTTCGTACCATTTCTTGAATTCAAGCTTCTTCATCATGCGCTTGAAGAGGTTGTTGGCAACTTCAAGGACTTTCTTGCTGCATAAATGTATTCCTTTATAGCCCTTAGGGAAGTAACCATCTCTATAACAGTTAATCTTCTTGGTATGGTTCTTGAACACATCCACACCATTTTTATCAGAAATGTTGGAGTCTTCCACCCTGATTTGATCTTTGCCATTTACATTTATGGAAATATCTACTGAATTATAAGAAGTAATATATACAATAGATGACTTTCCATTATCAAAATAAGTGACAACAAATCCATGCTCGTCACCATTTGCATTTAATCTAGTAGGATTAACTTTTTTAGCTGGCTTTACTACCTTGGGATTGGTTGGCTTAATGCAAAAATCTTCTTTCTTAATTTTGCATGATGGAAAAATGAAAAGAGCCAAAGTGAAAAGCAGGAATAGCTTCTTCATTTGTTGGTTCCTTATTTCTTGAATTTGTATTTATGATAAATATTTTTATTATCTTTCATCTCATGTCTGGTTAAAATAATTAAATTTCTTCGCTTATATACTACATAGATTAGACTTGACTGGTTGACTTGGATGAAAGTTTCACCATTTTTTGTCTTGAACTCTTCTACATTTACAAAACCAATATCATCAGGGCTTCTGCTAACTTCTGTGGCTATAAAGTTAACATATATAAGAAACGTACGCATATTCATCTGATACAATCTTCCATTAAATCTATAAATCTCGAGACTTCCTTCTAGATACTTATCGCCAACTATCGAAATCGTCTTAGAATTTTGATTATATCTGAGATCTGTACATTTTTCCTTATCACAAGTTGTCTTAATATAACTAGTAAATTCATATTTAGTTTGTGTAAATTTGTAATTGGAATTTATACAACCAACAAAAAGAAACATAAGGATGATGCTGAGCACTGCCATGATGTGTTTCATGGTGTTTCTCCTTCTGGTTTGGGTTTGTTAGGCTAGAATTAGTCTCGAGCTTAGTCTTTTTGTTTGGTATTTTACCTCCTGGTTTGGGTTAGATACCAGGGTGGTTGGCTGAATAGCCGATGTGCAGGCAAGTAGGGCAGTAAGTGCCAATTGTTCCAGGAATTTTTCTTGTTTTAGTGTAATCTAGGAAATTAAATGTATAGCTTCTTTTGAAGCAGCAGATTCTCCAGAAGCTCTTATAGACAAGACAATAGTTGATAGAGCTTCTTTCTTTTTCGCTTACCTCCAGATTTTTTACCAATTCACCAATATCTCTTGATGCTTTTGGATTGTTCGTAAGAGACTCAACCACATTCCCCTTCCCAATTAAAACCAATCCGTTATCAAGTAATCCCTCTTCCCATCTTAATGCCTGAAAAGTTCCAACAATTGTCCCGATGATGAGGAAAAGCAGGGTTAATGTTAATACGGTTTCATGCCCATATATTGATATTCCAAAACTCTGGATTACACCTATGGCTAATAGGCCAACTATGATGCCAGGAATTGCGTAATTCAATGTTTTCTTTAGAATGAATAATAAATATAATGCCCAGAACTGCTTTATGCCAAATTGGCTTGATATGGATTGTTTTTTCATTATAGTAGTGATGAGATGTTTCATGGTTGCTCCTTTAGTCTTTTCTCAGTTCTTTCAATGTTTTCATACATGATTCGTAGTTTTTCAGAGGAAGAGGAGGAAGCTTGACCTCTCTGAATGTATCTCGTAGAATGCGAACATATTTTTCATGCTCTTTTTCTCTATTAAAATATTCAATTTCTCCATATTGCATTTTTTCAATTTCTGAAATCAATTTTTGAAGGATGTTGTTGTTTTCAGTATAGATTTTATCCCCTTTTGTAACTCCTTTCAATTTTCCATTTCTTGTAAATGAAAATGTTACATATGTTCTATTTTTTGAACAGTTACATCTTCCATGGAGAGCTTCAACGCTAAATTCACTAAAAGTAATATACTTGACAAAAAATTCCATTTTGTTTGTTACATCAACCTCTACATAAACTTCGAATACAGTATAGTAATCATAGTTAGTTCTTACTGATTCTTGATAATGGAGACCAAGTTCTCCTTTCCTTTTATTTTCAGAATAAACATTCCAGCCAATGCATTTATTAATGATTCTGTTCCATTTCTGGATTATTTTCTTCATTTCCTTTATCCTTCTGCTGTTGGGGTTGATAGGCTAAGATAAGGATTATGTTAGTGTTAGTAATGTATGTACAAGAAATCCGGCTCTGCTACTTGATGCTTCTACCTTAGCAAAGTAAGAGTGGTGCGTAAGACTTTTTGATTATGTTTCATATCTTCCACAATTGACATCTTCATTTTGCTTAGCCTGACAAGAAAAAGCTTGTCGTATTCTTTGTTTTTACATCTGATGTAAAGTTGATTATTCTTCTTAAAATGAGTGTAGGCACATTCCCATTCGAGAATGTGATCTTCAGGCTTTTTGTAATGGAAAGTTACTGTGCTCTTGAAGAAGATGTCTTTTCTCTTGATGACCATTGTGCCTTCAGCTGTAGTATACACTCCGTTATAGGAGCCTGGAACTTCGGCAATCTTTTTGCAGTTGAGCTTTTTATTCTTGAATCTGCAGAGTTCATATACAACCTTATTGAAATACCATGTACCTTCGAAAGGCTTGGTAGATTCAGGTGGAGGAATTGGCTGAGGATCTTTCTTGCAACTTTGGAAAGCAATAAAAGAGATAATGGCTAGAAGCAATAGCTTCTTCATGTGATTTCTCCTTCTTTCCTGATGACTGACGTTGTGATGACGTAAGCATACATAACAAATGCGCTGAACAAGCCATAAGCGGTTAACAAGATAGTAGTGAACCATGACATATTCTTAATACTATGATTAATTATGGCAATCATAATTACCACAATAGAAATTGAAGAAAGAATTAAGAAATAAACCATCTGCCGCTTGTGGCTCTTAATTGTCTGAAAGATATTGAAATATTTATTACTTTTATCAATGCCGGCTTTATTGATTTTATAGATGTTTCTGAATGCAATCATACAGAAAATATCAGAAGCGATAAGCGATGTCAATGCAATTGCGAAGAATAGTTTCATTTTTCTCTCCTAACTGAAAATCCAGTTTGTGATAAGTGCGAAACCTACTGCAATTACGGTGCAGATTAGAAGGAATGGAATGGTAATACTGGAATCGTGATAAATTTGATTTAGTTCTTTCTCTTTCATCTTCTCCTCCTTAGAAAGTGGTATTTATTTTTTCCTCTCTTTAAACTTTTTTTAATCTCTTTGGATTCTTTAATTATTTTTCTTAGTCTGTTAAATGCCTTGATAAAATTCTTGTAGCTTTCCTTGAGTTTTTGAATTTCTTCCTTAAGACGATTCTTTTTTGTTTGGGTTTGGTAGAATTGGTTGAAGTTTTTAATTCTCGGTTGGAAGATAATAGGGATGATATAATTTTTTTTATCTTTGCATAGATTGGGGTTAGACTGTACTGGTGAAGAAATAATAGTTAGAATTAGAAAGAAGTTCATTTCAGGTACTCCAAGATTGTGATGATAATCAATCCTATAATTATTACAAACCACCACCAGAATAAGTTTCTATTTTGTGATTGTGGGATTTGCATTTCCTTATTTCTGTTCTCAAAAAGATTATGGATTTTTTTGAGACTATTTTTTGCTTTCTTAATTTTTGTAATGTACCAGATCAGGATTGCTGTAAAAGTAAAAGTTAGTAACCAGTGTGGAGGCTCTTTACCAAGATATGAATTATAACTATGTATCCAAAGGAAAATTGAAGCAAATGTTACAAGACATAGAATGAAAATTATTGAGATTGATGCTCTTATTAGATGCTTTCTTGATTGCTTTAATTGGTGATTTATAAACTTGAATTTATATAAACTAAATATATTATAAATTAATGCCAATCCATAGACTATGCAAACAATGCTAACAACATCTGCTATGGCAAGTGTGAGTTTGTTCATTTGTCCTCCTTGTTATTTCAACCCTTTCTTGAAGATTCATTAAACCTTTAAGAAAAAGTTGAAGGGTTTGGAAATCTGTTTTTTAGAAAGAGGTTTGTTTAAGTAGTTTTGAAGTTTTAGTTTGAAGAATTTGAATAGTTGTACGAGTTGTTTGAAAATAATTAATATTTTTTTAAGGAGTCTTTATTAAACGAATTTTTCTCGATTGAAAGATGGAAAAGTTGATTTATGTTGATACTAATATTTACATTGATTATTTTGAAAATAGAAGTGATAAATATAGGAATTTTTCAGATGAAGCTACATGGTTATTTGAAAGAGCTATTAACTGTGAATTTAAGATTGTTGTTTCTTATTTTATAATTAAAGAACTTAAGAAATTTAATTTTTTATATGATTTTAAAGAATTTATTGTATCTCTTCAAAATAAGAATAAAGTAATTTTTGTTAAATTAAGTTTAGATGAAGTTAAAAAAGCAAAAGATATAAAATAAAGCCATTATGATGATAGGTTACATTATCTTGTTGCTAAAAAAGCTAAAGTTGATTTCATTGTAACTAGAAATTGGAAAGATTTTTATGATTTTAAGGATGTTAAAGCTTTTCCTCCAGAATTTATTTAAAACCAAATTCTTTTGCAATTTTATCTTGTTCTTCAATAGACCATTCTCTTGCCAATTGATTTTTTTCTTCTTTTGTTAATCTTTTAATATTTTTGTAAGTTCCTTTATGAGATCTAAGCCATTGTATTATCTTTTCTGTTTCTATATCATTTGATAGATTATAATCATTTATTGTTTCAAATTTTGTTCCCATGCTTATTTATAATTGAGATTACTTTATATTTCTTTTGCCTAAAACTCGGAAAGGTTACGAATTCAACCCTTTCTTGAAGATTCATTAAACCTTTAAGAAAAAGTCGAAGGGTTTGGAAATCTATTTTTGAGAGGGAGGTTTGTTTAAGTAGTATTGGAGTTTGAGTGTGAAGAGTTTGAATAGTTTTACGGGTTGTTTGAAAATAATTAATGTTTTTTTGAGGATTCTTTATTAAATTAATTTTTGAAAATAATTTTATGGATATAACAAGGGTAATATTTGATACGAATGTATATGGTGCATTAATCAATGAAAATAATTATTTAATTATTAAGACTAGATTATTAAATGATAAATCATTTATTATTTATGGTTTTGGTCCAATTAGAAAAGAATTAAGATATATTCCTAAGAGTATAAAGTTTGGTAATAAAAATACTCGTTTATTCTTGTTTAATATTTATGATAATTTAACAAAAGGTAGGGAATTAAATAATACAAAGGAAGTAGAAGATTTAACTAAAAAGATTTATTTGTTTTATAAAGAAAATGGTGGAATTAGAAATTGGAAAATCATTCGAAATGATTTTTTGATAGTTGCTTGTGCTTTAATAAATAATCTGGATATAATAGTTACTAATGATAAAAGAACAATGCTTAATGATAAGGCAATTAAAGCCTATAAAAAAGTAGTTGAAGAAGAAAACTTAAGATATCCATTATTCTGTAATTTAAATAAAATTAAAATAAGATTTAATTAGTAGTTGCTTTAATGAATTTTTTTATATCTTTCATAAATTCAGGATCTTTTTTAGCTTTAATTATTGCCTTATCTAATTCTTTCCCACTTAATCTTTTGTAATTTACCATATCAGTAATTAATTATTAATTATTTATATTTCTTTTGCCTAAAACTCGGAAAGGTTACGAAAAATAGCAGACTAGCCTGTGTCTTGTAGAAAAGACGGTGGGAAAGCTAGCCTGCTTTTGGAATTATTAAGGATGTTATCTATTTTTTAGTTCAGGGAACATATCCTGAAGGATTATTAGACAACTTTCTAGATGTAGTTTGATTGACCTATGTTCTTTAGCACCACTATTTGAATCAAGTCCAGAATCTCATTGCATTTGCTCCTTTAAATTCCTGGGTGGTTTTTTGGAACTGTCTTATATTTACTTGAAGAGATTTGTTTTTTTTTATCTTTGGCTATCTGCTGTTTTCTAATGTTCTTGTACCCGCTAATCATAAAAAATCCAGCAATAAAAAGAAGGAGATAGGCAAAACAGTTGATGATTATATACTTATATTCGGAGGTTGGAGTTTTGAAATATTGAAAGCTTGCAACTACTAGTCCTGATGTGGCGATGAGGCTAAATACCGAACAATAAATATATCCAAAAGCAATGATGATTTTGTCTCCTAGAGTCATGTGTTTTCTCCTTAACCTATGGTTGATCTGGAGTCTTTCTTAGGAAGACCCATGATGTAGATGATTTCAGCTTTGCGATAAGTACTAGTATGATCTTGAGTAGGGTTATCATAACTCTTGCAAATTACATTGAGATAAACCCAGCCTTGAATCAACTTTAAATTTGCTTCTATTACACTTTTTACTTCTTCGATTTTTTCGAGTTCGAGATGTTGCATCTTACTCCTCCTCCATAGTGAGATGGTGCTTGATGTGTCTGAGAAGTTCTTCGATTGCTTTGAGATTTTCGGCAATGAACATGAATGAAGATTTATATTTTTTAACTTTGATGCCTTGAATGTAATTGCATTCATTAAGAATGCCTATGTAATAATTGAATCTATCTTGTAGGAGGGTAAAAACTATTACATTAAATCTTGGTTCTCCTAGTTGACTTTCATCAAAAACATGGATGTAAAGGTCTTCATCAATATCAAAACTGCTTCTGGTTTCGACTTCACTCCAAGAAGTAGACTTCCCTTTTTTGTGAGAAACTTCAATTCTAAGATTTTCAGCAATAGCCTCCATATCTCTTTGAAAATTTCTGGTTGCTATTGCTGGATTCATCACTTCCTCTTTTTCTGAAGAAGATTGTAACGATTGAGAAGAGAATAGTAATGAAGACGAAGAGCCTGATGTTCTAACTGAAGACTGTGATACTTAGTTTTAAGATTAGGATCTAACTTTTGTTTTAACCTGAGAAGCTTATCTTTACAGAGTTCGAGCTTAACTCTTGTGTCTAACTCTTTTTGTGAATTTTGAGTTTGAATCTGTGAATAGGTTTTAGATGGTTCCATGCATTTCTTTACCATATTGCCGAAAAGCATTACGAAAGCTACAGTGCCTAGAATAATTAGAAAAATGATGAAGAGAGATTCCTTGAGAAACTTTTTTTTATTTGGATTCATTTTTCTTCAACTGTTTCTTTTCTTTCTGGGGATATTTGGAGAAACGAATATCGTTTAGTTCTTCCATATCTTGACGAATTTGATTTGGAGTTTTGGTTTTTACATTATGGCATGATGTGAGAAGAGGGATAGTGAGAATGATGATGCAAAGGATGATGCGTTTCATTGTGCTCTCCTTAGCTTTTCTGCCTTTTTGTTGGCTTCATTTAGTTTTTTGTGCAATTCAGATAGAGTTTTAGCCTCAATTTCATTTGCAATAATCTCAAGCTTTGTATCAAGAGGGATAAACTTCTTATTGTGTAAACTATTTATAATGTGACTTTCAACAAGCATTATTTTTTCAAATTTATTGAGAGTTACTTCGATGCCTAGATCTTCACCATCTTTCTTAAGATAGGCAAACGAAATGGAATAATCTTTTTTGGCTTCATCATAACCTTTTTTTAGGGCAATCTTATAATACATTTTTGCTCCAATTATAAAGCCAATTGCAAAAGTTATGAAAAAAATGAGGAGCGTTAGGGCATTATTTATTGATTTTTCCTTTCGCTTTCTGTTCCTAGTTTAAATCCTTCAATGGGATATTGGGCAGATTTTTTAAGCTGATGAATTCGAAAATGATTGAAGAAATATTTGATGTTGAGGTATGATAAAATTGACTGATATAAAATCCTATCTCAGCAATGTGATTAAGCATTTTAGGTTTAGTCATGTAAATAATTTGATTATTTTCGATATTCAAGGAACAAATGTTACACATATTACATTTTTCATTGTTTTTTATTGGGCAATTATTACACATATTTGAAATAATCAATGGTAGCTGTTTAGGCAGTTGATTCTGCCAATCTTTAGGGAGATTTGAAAGGTCAATTGCATATTCCATATAAAATTCTTTGTCATTTCTCAAATAGCTGGACAATTTTATTATCTTTGATTTTAATTTCTGGAAGCACATGCTTAAGAGCGTTATAGAGAGTTTTTGTCTTCATTTTTTCTCCTGTTGTCAAGGCTGATATAGTTCTATTTTGTCATCAATGTCCTGGAATATTTTAATCCAATCACCATCCTTGAAAATATTTACTTTGAATCTATTTGCGATGAATGTTTTTATTTTTGCATCATACATTATTTCATTTACTTGAGTGATTACAATCCTTGTAGTGTAGCTGAGAATTCTAGTTGTTTGAGTTAGTTCAATTTTAAGATTATTGCAATTGATAATAATTCTTAGATTATTGTAAGAACATTTTGTTATGTTCATATCTTCATTAATTTCTGGAAGGTGGTTTGATGGATATTGAGAACAATTTATTGCAAGGTCGAATGCAGTAGTAAAAATATTCTTTTGCATTTTTTCTCCTTTCTTTGGAAAGAGATTTTTTAGAAAGAGGTTTGTTTATATGGTTTTGAAGTTTGAGTCTGAAGATTTTGTAGTATATTACGTTTTCTTTGAAAATAATTAATGTTTTTTTGAGGAGTCTTTATTAAATGGATTTTTCCCGATTGGAAGATGGATGTAATAGCTAAAAATGAAAATCTGAAAGTTCCATCATTTTGGAATATAAATAAAGTTAAAGAATGGTTCAATTAGTTGTAGCTTTAATAAATTTCTTTATATCTTTCATGAACTCAGGATATTTTCTTGCTTATTTCAAGGCAGCAGTTAATTCCTTGCCAGATAATTTTTTGTAGTTTGCCATAATCTGTATATAACCATTTAGTTTATATTTGTTTTGATTTATTCTCGGAAACATTTCTAATTCAACGCTTCCTTGAAGACCTCTAACATGAATCAGCTAGAGGCCTTGGGGGAAGGGTCGAAGAGGATTAAATGAAATCGAGATGATAGTATCGGTTATAGCACAGGATACAACATTTTTTGCAATAGGTTTTACACTTTTTACCACAGCCCCAAGATTTTTTACATTTCCATGCTCCAAAACAGACCCATGTTCTTGACTTACATCGAACAGGGACTTTATACCATGTTTTGGAATTATCCAAAGTAAATGGTTTGCCCAGACGCTTGCTCTTGTCATGGCGATAGTAAAAAGCAACCTTAAGCTTTTCAGGCTTGCCTGTACGCCTGCTATGAGGATTCGGGTTATAAGAACAGCTATTTGTTCTATCTCTGACTAAGAAGATGATTGTAGAATCACCATTACTTTTGGCAGATGCTAAATTAGAAAGCGATAATGTAAGTTCAGTTGTTTGTTGTTTGCAACTGATGATGGAAAAAGCAAGAACGAAGGCGATGATGGCTTTGTACATTTTTGTTCTTCTTCTGTATTTGGATTACTTCTTGTACTTCTTGACGAGGCGCTTGTATTCAGGGTTCTGAGCAAGGTTTAGTTTGACAAGCTCGCTGTTTAGAATATATCTGAATGAATATGGGTAGTAATTGTTTTTGTCAAGCCAGATGAGATCTTTGATGGCATTGTTTGGTAGTTTGAGTTGGAGGTAGCAGATGGAGCGACGAAGGCGGTGTGAAGCTTGGAGTTGGCCGTATGTCATAGGACTTAGTAGTTTATCCATCATTTATTTCTGATTCTTTGAGTTAATGAGCTTGATGGCCTTGTCGAGGTGAAGGATGGCTTCCTCGTATCTTTTATGTTTCATGAGTAATGAGGCTTTTACCGTATTGTAAGCTAAAGGAATCACGAAGTGAAGATCATTGCGAAGTTTCTTGCCTTCGTTATCTTTCTTGAAAGTCTTCTCACGCTTTGGAGGTTTCATATCCTCTAAATTCATTTCATCTTTCTGGCAGTTGATGAGAGTGAAAGAAAATAGAACGAAGGCGATGATGGCTTTGTACATTTTTGTTCTCCTTCTTTTGCGTTTTGGTTGATAGTTAAGTTAAAGTTTATTTTTTGTTATTTGATATTACTTATTCTTTAGAAGGGTTTCCAATTCGTCAAGCTTGCTCTTGATGAGATTGAATCCGTTCTGCCAAAAATCGCGAGAATTGATATCGATGCCCACTTCACTCAAAACATCTTCTGGGAGTCTCGAACCTCCGGCAGAGAGAATTTTCAGGTACTTGGGCATGAAAGCTTCGCCTTCCTTTTGGTACATCTCGTACAAGGACAACGTTAGGAGCTGGCCGAAGCTGTAACCATAGCAATAGAATGGACTTCGGAAAATGTGAGGGATTGTGATCCACTCGTTCCTGAAATCTTCAGGAATTTCCATTGAGTCGCCGAACTGTTCCTGTAGCTGACTATAATATAAATCCGAGAGCTGTTCGACGCTTGCGCCTTGAGGGGAGTTGATAAGATCATGTGCAGCTTTCTCGAAGATGACAAAGTAGGCCTGACGCATTACTGTGGCGTAGATGTCTCCTAATTCTGCATTAAGCAATTCTTTCTTTAGTACAGAATCAGTGGCTTTTTCGAGGAGCATACTATTCAAAACCATTTCAGAAAATACTGATGCTGTCTCTGCCATTGCGATAGAAGGATGATAAGTAAAGATACCATGCTCTTGAGTTGCAAGGATATCATGAACGGCGTGACCTAGCTCGTGAGCCATCGTGGAGACGTCTCTTGCTTTTTCAGTATGATTGAGCAGTACAAACGGGAGGGTGCCAGGAGGCATGCCCATGCAATAAGCTCCGCCAGCCTTGTTCTTGCCGAGTTCTGAATGAACATGATTTGCTTCAAGAACACTCAAGGCCATCTCGGCCATTTCGGGCGAGAAAGTGTTGAAGCCTTCCATCACCAACTTGACGGCTTCATCGTAGCTGTAAGTCTGGTTACTGGTTTCCTTGATTGGTGCGTAGATATCAGTTCTGCTGATATTTCCCTTAATACCACAAAGCTCAGCTTTCATCTTGAAGTATCTCTGGAACAAGCCAGCATTTTCTTTACAGGTTTCGAGCAAGGCATCCACAGCCTCGTCTGGAAGTTCATTACTGAAGTTTCTGACTGAGATTGGGCTTTTGTAGCCACGAATTTTTACGCATTCGTTGTGCCAATCGCGAATCAAGGCAATGTAGATTTCGCTCAGGACACTTGATTCCTTGGCATATCTTTCGTTATGTTTTTGGTAGACCTCAGCTCTAACCTTAGCATTGGGGCTGTGATAAAGTGCTCTTAGCTCTGATTCATTGAGTTCTCGCTCTTCTTCATGGATGACCATAGGATATCTGAAGCTGGAAGTGATTTTATTATAGACAGTCATGAGGACACTTCCACCAGTGCTGTCCTTCAGGTTGACCATCTGTTCAACTTCTTCATTCAGAGTAAATTCTTTGCCTCGTCTTACATTATTGAAGTAGCTCTCATAATCGCCTGTGTTTGAGCTGAGTCTTTCGAAATTCTTGTCATCCAGAGATTTCATCCAGAGACTGAAGAATAGCATTCTATTTGAGAGTTCTGCACCAAATCTTTGGATGTTGCCCATCAACTGCGATGACTGAGGATTGCTTGTGTCTTCAGAGAATTTCAGCTGGGCGCCTGCACCGAGCATGTGCATTTTAATTACAATCTGTTCTTTGAGTTTTACTGTATTTAGAAAATCTTCTTTGCTCATTTCAGATGAAATATTTTCTCTCAGGTTTTCGAACTCAGAGGCGAGAACTTCAATATCTGCTAGTTTTGCTTCGATATCCTGAGGAAGAACCTCAGACAAGTCCCAAGAACCTACTTGGTAGTTCTTTTCCATATGTTTTCTCCTGTTGTGGGTAAGATTTAGAAAATTACAGGTTAGTCAAGGCTACTGCCACGAGAGTTGCCAGCAGTGCCAGTGACCCGAAGAGGAAGTTGTTGAACCTAATGATTGAATTCTCTCGTGCAGTGAAGTCAGATGACATTTTTCCTCCTATTAATTCCATCCGTCAAGGATGTTGCTTCCTGAAATGTTAGAATCATTGAAATATTTCAGATGCTTGTTGAATTCTACCTTCTTTAGGATTGAAAAGAAAAGTTCATTTGCACGCTTGAGAGTTTGCTTATCACAATAAGGATGCATGAAATCATAACATTCGTTTCCTGTCATAAAATTATAAATATCATCAACACCATCTCCATATTTTTTAGGTGAAAGATCCGTTAATATAATAGAATCTTTCTTTTTAGACTCATCCCTTATATATAAATCTAGTCGATTTCCATTATAAATAATGTAATATATAAACTTCCCTTCCCTCATCCAAAGATAAAATTCATTTACTGAACGGGAATAAACTACATTAGGGTTGATTGGATGGCGCTTATTCGTCCTAAGCTTGTAATCGGCAGGGGTATATGCATCATTGCATTGCTGTTTTACCCAATCCACCTTCTTTTTATGATTTTTTGAACAACCGGGAAAGATGAAAATAAAAGTTAGAAGTAGTGTGAGATGTTTCATTTTTTACCTCCTCAATTTGTCCTTGAACCTGACAAGTTGTTTCTTCAAGTCCTCGTCTGCTTTGTCAAACTCAGACTTGAATTCGTTGTAGTGTTTATTCCTATAAAGAAACATATCCTTATTATTTTGACATCCAATTGATTCACTAATATGAATCATATCTACTTTTCCATCGCCATTTTTATCTTCATAATATCTATAACTAAGAAATTCGCCGAATTCATTTACTTCAATTGTTTTTCCTTTTTTCTCAATCTCAGTATAGCCAAAAATACCATCAATCTTGCTAACTTTGATTTTTCCATCCACTCCTCTTTCAGTGACATTATGATGGGTGTAGAGGTTTAATACTAAATTTACAATTAGAACTCCAAAGATGAAGAGTGTTACTTTTAAGAGTGTTACTTTTAAGAGTTTGGAAGTTGCAGGTCGCATTCTTGCCTCCTGATGCTTTCCTTTAGCTGTCTTATATTCAAGTAGTGTGATAAACCAAAAACTAACATTATAATGCTACACCAAATAAAGTCCTTGTTATCTGGTTTTATTCCCAAAAATATTGAGAAGAAGCATATTACTAGGATGATGGAAGGAATTACGAAACAGACAATGCCAATTATCAACACAGTCCTTAATCTTATTGAAGTATCTTTTTCCAATGCCAATTTTTTTCTCATAGCACTGACCATTGAAGCGGATACAACTAAATAGGATAATAGCGAAAGAACTGCAAGTGTGATGACAAATAATTGCATGTCACACCTTAACTGCATTCCTTGATAGTAAGAGTCATCCTATCAAGCTCTCTCTTGTTTTCATCTTTGGAAATGAAAAGAAGCTTTCCTGGCTTTTTGAGCATGTCAGGAATGTTGATTCTTACACTATTATGCGATGCAGGAAGGTTAATTCTGAATTGAGTAGTCGAACCATCGTCAGGTGTGAAAATCCAAGAATAATACTTCATTTCTCTTGCCTCGACGAGGATGAAACAGTCAGTTTCACAAATCTCAATCTCATTTGTGTCAATCGCCTGAGCAACCTTCCCGTCGGGACAGTTGGTGTAGACAGTGAAGCTGTCGCCTTGGGCGCAACCGATGAAAAGAAACGGAAGAATGATGATGAGCTTCTTCATTTCTGTTCTCCTTACCTTTTGTAAACCTGGTTGAGAACTTCGAAACAAGGTTGCACTAACCCATTGAAAGTGCACTTATTTTTTTGAACCATTTTTAGTACGATTCTATTCTTCTTTAATGTTAGAAGCATTTTATCTTCATCATTGCCACTTTTGACTTTGATGTAATTCAATTTTCCCTTTTTGATTAATTTGAATTTAAAAACCATTTTACGTTTTGTGTTTATTGGTCTGGAATTTGGATTAGCAAAAGTATATCTCACATTAAAGTCGTACGACAAAGTGCCTTGGTAATTGTCAGAGAAATTAATAAAGCCTGTCATGCTGAAGTAGTCTTTTCCATTTGGATAAGGGTGATTTCCTGGGATTTTAAAGGTGATATAGCATTTCCCCATTTTCCCATTGTTGATACGGCATTCTTTTTTTGTTGTACTCTCAAAGTTCCATTTGCCCTTGATGTAAATATTTGGTTTAACATTATATGGGATGTTTTTCCCTGCCTGTGCAGAAGGGATGAATAGGAAAAATAGAATGAGGATTTGCTTTTTCATTTCCTACTCCTTGTTGGCATATTCAAGAAGTGATTCTTTAAGGTCAAGCAGTGACTTCAGCAGAGCCTTGATGACATTGTCGTTTATGAATTCCATGTCAGTATGCAATGCAAGATAGATACTGTTGCCATCAAGAAAAGTGCTGAATGCGCCTTGCCTTAGACGGATACTCAGGTTAAACCTGTTCCTTACTTCCATATATGCATTGAAATGGTCTTCGGAAGTAACCAAGTCATGCTTATTGATTAGATTGGAAAAATTATGAAGGGGTGCAATAATAGTTGAAATGGACAAAGGCTGAAGACATTCTTCTTTAGTCTTGATGATGAAGATATTATCCTCATGCTTAAGGTATAGGAAATCTTTCAGCAAATGTGAATTAGGCAAGATGTTTGCAATTTCTTCTAGAAGCTTATTCATTTTTTATTCTTTATCCTAAGTTTCAAAGCCTTAACTACAATCCAGAAAACAACTGCAATTGCAAATAGGATGAGTAGTGCTGTGGTAATCATCGGCCGTTGAAGGAGTTAGGGTCATCTTCGTAATGACCATACATGTATTTCAGGGAGACCATCGTACCTTCAAGATCATCCTGTGCCATTTGAGCTTTCTGTTCTAGATATTTAGAAATATCGAAACTACGATTAGAAAGACTATAGAGGTATTGGGAAATGGATTTTGCAGCTTCACTTACAAGAACAAGATGAAGTGTCATGAGGTAAGCTTGCTTTTCTACGATGTCAAGAGATTCGTATGTTTTGAGAATGTTCTTCAACATTTTTTTCCTCCTGGAATGAAGTAATATACTACAAAGCAAAGCATGGATGAAGCAGGCAGACAGATTAGGAGCCTTACACTTGTAGTAACTTTGGTGAAAAGCAGCTGGTAGATTCCTGTAACAGAATAGAGCATAAATGCCATAAGAAGCATAATAGCAAAAGCTCCGAAAAGGGCTTTGATGTCTTTCATTTGTTTTCTCCTTCAAGACTGGACAATAATTCATCAATCATTTTTTCAGTAGGTTCAATTTCATGATTTAGTAAAAAATCACTTACCAGCTTTCGAATGTTCTCTTCTTTAGTTTTTTTCCTTTTGATAATCAAACGAATTTTCTTTCTCCAATAATCTTCTTTCATGTTGCGTCTTCGAATTCTTACGATTTTTTTCATTTTTTAACTTCCTTTGAGTGTTGTGAAAATACCAAACATAATTAGAATAATAAAAGAAAGAATAAAATTGAATGTAACAATGCAAACTGCTAACATGGGAAGGCCTCCTTGTTCGTAGGTTTTCCGTGTTTTAAAAAATAGAATTAAAGCTCACACTAAGTAGATTCATTCTCTCTGGGATTGCTCAAATTTTCTTTCAAACAATTTTTCCTCTATCAATGGTTTTCCGTGCATTTTTCACTAAACAACAACTGGTGGAATACCCGCTTAAATTGCTTAATGCAAGGGTCTCCTTTTGATGGAGGTCAACTAATGTGTTTTAGGTTTTGTTTGGTTTTTTTGTGAATATGATTTTTGAATAACTCTAATTAAATATAGTTCACACTAACTGAAATTCTTCCTACTTGTACCGCCTAAAAGCCTTTCAGACGGTATTCTCCATGATCTGAGGGTTTTCCGTATTTTGCTATTAGTAAGATTGCTTCTCAGCATGTACCTTTTATTAAAGGCTAACTGGATTGAATCCAGTGTTTGTTTCACATGGTGAATATGATGTTTTATTGGCATTATATGCCGGTTTTCTCTAAAAACACTTTATTAAACTTATGGAGCTTTCGTCAGGGAAAACTCATAGTTTTAGCGTTTATTGAAGCAAGACCAAAAAAAAAGTTTAATTTAATCTTTGGTGTTACCCTACACTATAACGCTGACCTCTAAACCAAAATTTGAGAATGCGGAAAACGTGTTATAGGAGTTTTTCAATTATTTTGAAAGCATCCTTATCAAATCTAAGATGCTTAAAGGCGGTGATGTAATATTAGCACGTATACAATTTACTAAAAGATTAAAGTAAAAGCAGGCCCACCCAATCTTCAGGAGAAAATGGTGGGAGGGCAGGCCTGCTTATGATTAGTTACTCACTTTGGAGATTATTCTTTGCTTTCCTTGAGTTTTTGAATTGTATTTTTGATCTTGAATTGTAAGTCTTTCAGAATAATAGCAGTATAAAAAATGAGAATACCAATCGTAATCACTACATACACCCATGCCCATTCTTTCCATGTTAAATACGCCAGGATGTTAGCACCTAATATTGACCCAGTTATAACATAGTGAAATACAGTTAGTTCCAAATTCCCATGCACTTTTTCATTTTTCAAGGACAGATATTCTTTACGCTCGTGTGAGCGAGAAAGCCCCCGACTTTAGTCGTTGGATGAAAGCGAACCAAGAGTATAAGGATGTCAACAAAAGATTTAAATGGTAGGATGTCATCTAAATAGGATGGTAAGTAAAAGATGGATACATTCAAACACTTGTGTATATAATATTGGATACCATTTGATATGGTGTCCAAAATACAGAAGAAAAGTTTTAGATGAAACAATAGCAAAAAGATTAAAACAAATCTTAATTCAAAAATCAAAAGAGATAGACACTAAAATTGAAACGATGGAGATATTAGAAGACCATGTGCATTTATTTGTAAAAACAAAACCAACATCATCTCCTCATTGGATTGTTCAGCAACTCAAGGGATTTTCCTCTCATCAATTGAGAAAAGAATATCCTCAACTTAAATCAAGACTTCCAACATTATGGACAAGAAGTTATTATTGTGAAAGTGTTGGACACATATCTGAAGATACTGTAAAAAAATATATTGAAGACCAAACTGGAAAATGATACTAACATACAAAATCAGACATGAAAGAGATTTTAGAAAGGAATTATCTCTTGCTAAGAAAGTTGCAGAATATGGTCTACAACACAAAACCATCTCAAGTAAGGATGTTAAACATATTGGGTTGAAGTCAGCAATTAGCAACCAGATACTAAAGAAATATTCCAAAAGCAAGACGGCAAAAGAATGTAAGTCAGTCAAGCTAACAATTCCTAACCAAAGCATTAAGATTCAAGATGATACTATTTATGTGTCTTGCATAAAATTGAATTTGAGTATATATTTTCCGAAGAACTTCTCAAAAATAAACCAGATTGAGATAGGCAAAGAGTTTGCCTATATCTCAGTCAGTTATCCAGATACACCTAAAATCAATGCAATGAACACAATAGGAATAGACAGAAATACAACTCACCATACTATCGTTGCCAGTTGTCTTGAGTCTGGCAAGATATTAAAGTTAGGGAAATCATGCAATCACATTCATCACAAATACAAGAATATGAGAAAGAGTTTGCAGAAGCAAGGCAAATTTAAGCGTGTCAAAGCAATTAAGAACAGAGAATCAAGAATTGTCAGAGATATTAATCATAAGACAAGCAAAGCATTAGTTAAGTTTGCCAGAGATAATAATGCTTGTATTGTGATGGAAGATTTGAAAGAGATTAGACGGACAGCAAAAACGAGAAAGAAACAGCGATACTCCTTGCACTCTTGGAGTTTCTATCAGCAGAAGATGATGATAGAATACAAAGCCAAAAAGTATGGGGTAAGTGTTCATTATGTCGCACCACAATACACAAGTCAAAGGTGTAGCATCTGTGGTCACATAGAACAAGCTAATAGGAAGGGAAATCTGTTCTGTTGTAAGAAATGCGGAACAGTTGAGGATTCTGGTGTAAATGCAGGTTTCAATATAGCATATCTATATCATGAAGGAATACCTCAATTCAATATAGAAAGAGATATGTTGAAAGGGAACACTGATATCCCTAAAGAGGCAACGTTATGAAAACCAAAACGACCTTAGAACCCAATCACTTTAGTGGTTGGAGTATGTCAGTAATCTTATTGAGCTTATGGACATTACAAAGCAAGTAAATGCTTGCCAGGACTTGACCAATCATGAAAATGATGTAAAGTGTCATGCTTCACTCATTAGGACGAACATTGCGACGTCCATGTGGTTGTTTAGCAGTTCAGGTTTGGATGCAGGGTCGATGACACGTTCCATACTATCAGTGAATTCCTCAGAAATAATACACTCGAGCATGTTGGGGCATGCGAGAATCAAGCGAACCTTCTTCAACAGTTTGTTATGCGCTTCATCCGCCTTGGAAACAAAGCTGTAGAAAAAGTCCTTAATGAAACTTCTTCCTCTGGAATGGTCTACGGAAAAAACTTCCTTATAGATTATATTGTCTTTGACGCAACTCACTAAAGGAAAAAGTGAAGAAACTTTTCTCATGATATAGGAGTTTGGAAGAATATCTGAGATAGGAAAAGCAAGATGTCTTACTGCCCTGAACTCAATCCTACCATCTGCATGGATGACGATATGCGAGTCAGAATTAAACGAAAGAATGGTTGAGTTTTGACATGAATTCAGAGAAATATCTTCATGCTCCTTGACGAGTTGGTTTTTGAGATAAGATGCATACTTGGCATGGGTGTAATTGGCAGGAAACATTATTACCTTTTCCAGATTTCTCTGTGAATAGTGTAAATATAAACTGTGCTTGAGCCAGTAACCATTTTCACTTTCGAAGTGCTTGTAAGGAGAAGCCGGTTGAGAGACTTGTGCATCTCCATAACCATAGGTCTTTTTTTCCCCTTAACAAAAATGTAAAGCATCTTTTGCTTACCTTCCTTCTTCACAACGAACTTGCCCACTTCATATTGGGTGAACTTCTTCAGAGGCATGAACAAGCATCTCATGCTGATGACCATGTGGCGCTTGTAATTGCCGTGGCTCTTTGCGTCAAAGTAAAGCGTGCCTGTTGCCGAAACTTTACACAGACCCAGCTTTCCAGGAATGCTTTTATTTACCATAGGATAACGTTTATTTGAACTTTTCTTCGCGAGGAACTTCTGCTGCGTGTACTTATTGAATTTCCAAGATCCCTGAAGGGAATCATTCTTGACACCATTAACTGAACAGGCCATAAGGGAAAGAGAGATGATGGTGATGATGTACTTCATTGCTGACTCCTTCTGAAAGTTGTCTTGAGGCTGTTTCTTGTAAAATATATTATCTCATTCTTTAAATTTAGATTTCCTTACTGCCAACTGGCAGCGAAACTAGCCTCACGTATTCACCTTGAAATAATACCAATTATTAATGTTCTTTTCTGTCCTTACAAGAACTAGTTTCTTAGAAGTGGATTTGTGGATTTTGTACTTTTTATCTTTTAGAACAATAGTCCTTGAAGTGACCTTGTATTCAGCCTTGTTGACTTTTTCGAAGAGAGTTCTTTTGGTCTTCTCGTTGCAAGTCTCGTATCTGAAGATTAGAAGGCTGAAGGTATTATTAATCAAAGCGAAGCCACCGTACTCAATAGTACAACCTTTTTTAGTTTCCTCGACACAGACTTTTCCTTTGCAGGAAATTCTTTTAACTTCTTCCAAAGACCAAATATTCTTGATTGGAAGCGATTCTGTTTTCTTCTGGCATCCTGCGAGGAGAATGCAAAGGATGATGAGGTATCTCATAGGCTTTTCCTTTTGATACTGATTTTTTCATAGATTTTTGCAATGAATACAATGAGGGGACAAACAAGGATGGCAATATCAAGCATTTCGAGTCTCCAATCACGATCCAACACAAAAACAGTCTTGTTGCTTGAGTTCATTTCATCCTCATGGGATTAGGGCTTTGATTTTTTCTGAGTTATAAAACATAATGAAATAGTTTTTTTCTTTGTATTGAGAAGTTCAATTTTTTTACATTTATAAATTAAATTATTTTGATTAATTTGATTAATTAGATTATTTTGATTAATATATACTTCAACTATTGTTTCAAGAAAATTATGAAGATTACGTCTTTTAATTCGGATTAGGTTATCTCCTTCAATATATTGATAGGTAACTTTTAAACAAGTAATACCAGGTTTACTAAGATATACTCCATGAGCTTCGGCAAGGTTTAGGAATAAATGGAAAATTTTTCTGTTTTTTCTTGGAAATACAATGTTTGTATTATACATTACAATAAGTCCAATGAGGATTATGACTGCAACACAAAATAACAGTATATAGTCTATTAGTATTTGTTGCCTCCTTATGTTGTCTCTTACGAGATGACTTATTTATCAATCAGTTTTTTGATTTTATCTTGGAAATCCTTGATAAGGATAATAATGTAAACGTTGTACATGAGAAGAATTACCATGAAAATTTCAGAAATGTTATGATAAATGTTAAAAACCCAATCTATAGCCAAGGCAACAATGCCAATCACAAAAGCAAGCAATGCTGATACAATTACAGAAAAAATTCTCAGCAAGGAATTTTGCAATGAACTAACCTTAACCTTCTTTACAGTCTCATAATGCTTAATGTACATTCGAGCAAAAATCTCATAAGCGATAGTGCAGCTAACTGCGAGGATGATTAATAGAATCATGATTTCTTCCTATCTGCTGTAAAGCTTGAAATATGCTGCAAGCCTTGAGAAAATGAAATCAAGCAAGTATCTCGGGACGTCTTCTGGTTCAATGTCTAATTCCCTTGAACGGATGTGAACAAGACCTTTACCCATTATAAGATCAAAGACTACCTGATTATCGTCAAGCTTGACTTGAATGAATCCAATGTATCCTTCTTTTTCAAATCTGTCAAAGCCCCTTGACTTGACAGGAATGATAATAGCATTGTTATCTTTGTGATGAATCTTGAAAAGATTCGATTGAAGAAGAACGCCTAGAATCCTTTCGAGCTTCTCGTTCATGCTTTCCTCCTTGTTGTTTCAACCCTTTCTTGAAGACCTCTAGGAAGAATTACCTAAAGGCCTTGGGGGAAGGATTGAAGGAAGTTAACTAATTCTATGTATCACTCCTTCGGCAAGTTCACGCAGCCAGAGCTGAGCCAGGAACCTTCGACATCGTAGTCCCTGAGTGCAGCTTCACAGCCCATCTTGGTGACACAGTTGAGAAGGACAGCATCGTTGCAGCCATAGTAAGCGTGACAGCTACCCATCTTCCGGCCCTTACTGCTATGGCAACTGATACCATGACCTTCCTTGAATCCCATTCTGAAATTGCTCAGGAAAAAATGGTCAGAATACAAATGAAAGAAACGCGTCGAAAGCTGAACGCCGTCCTCGCGCTGCACGACATCGAAAGTGTCTTTCCTCCCTGAACGTTGCTCGACGACCAAAGTTTCGCCATCGTAAGTGTAGAAACCGGCGAAGGTGTAAAAGGCGTCGTAAAAATAACCATTGGGACAGTAAAAGTCTGCGCCACCTTCCAGAACAACGTAGCCTTCGCCTTCCTTGAGAGGAGTCATGTAGCTGTTCAGCTCGATATCGCAGCCGTAGGCCTGGCCGGGAAGCTGTACCATCTCACACTGAAGAGCGGTGGCGTCGGATTCACAAGTAATCATTTTGAAATCGGTACCAGAAAAGTTCTCCTCGCTCATGTCGTAGTTGGAAACGTCGAAAGTGCAGCCCATGAAAAAGATGGAAGCGATGATGCTGAGAATGAAATACCTGGGGTCGGTGTACGTGTTCGTCATTGGTTTTCTCCTTGGTTGTTGGCTACTTTTTGACTTCCAATAATTTGGAACCGAGAAAATAAGCCAGGCCGATTAGAAGAATAGAAAATGGAATTGATTTAAGTAGTGGTACACCTGAAAAAATAATGAAAATGGAGACTAGATTTGAGATTACCCATAATAGTGAAAAAATGACAAAGGTTACTCCTTTCATGTTTACTCCTTTATTTAGATTATTGATTGCAATCAGAGCCAAAGGAATCCCTATAAAAAGGCAAACTCCATAGGTTGGGATAAGAGTTCGATAGTAAATAGCAGTTTCTTTTGTGCATGACATAAGAAGGAAAGGAAGGGCTAAGGCTACAGTCAAGATAGATTTTATTTTTTCTCCTTGGTTGTTGACAACATCAGAATATTGGTCCTACATCTTTAGACTTAATACCATAAATCAATCCAACAATCATGCCAACAAACCATCCTACAAATCCATATAGGATAAAGGATTCTATGTTGCCTAGATGGTGGAGCCAGAGGAAGAACCAAAAAAGCAATCCAAAGATTACTCCCATTAATCCAATAAATAACATGTAAATTCCTACTTGAGGTTTCATGTTACCAATCTTTCTGAAGAATGAAGATGCATTGGAAATTATCGATTATACTTAAGCCAGAGCAGAACGAAAGTATGATGTGCGTAAATCTTCTTGAACACTGGGTCTTCCCAGAACTTGTAACTGGACATGAGGCCGAGCTGATCCATGGTCAAGAGGTCGGCGATGGCGCTACTTGTATTTCCTCGACGAGCGTAGACGCGGGCACGGTAGTAGAGTGCCTGTGCGAGGTAACTTTTACAGCTCTTGTTCCCACAGTAAGGCTTCCAAGAACCCTTGATGGCGCGAAGGCGAATGAGCTTGTTGATAGTCTTGGTGAAGTAGGCGTGGGCGCTGGTGAGATTGCCATTCCAGTAGTGGCGGTAGCCGAGGTGGTACTCGTAGGCGTACCCCATCACCTTCCTGGCGAGGACACGATTGCGGACACGAAGGTCGTTGACGAGATCTCGGTCGGACTTGCTCAGCTTGATGATGCGCACCTCTGTGGTGTTGCCTTGCAAGTCCTTGAACTTCTTGCTGAACTTGTGGTGGGAACGCTCGAAGTCCTGACGCAAATCCTTCTGCTCTCCGACGACAGTCTTCATCGTGCTGTTGAGATCTGCGAGATCCTTGCGAAGATAACGGATGGCTTCCCTGTTGGTCTTGGAATACTCCTGAAGCTTGTTGACCTTGGTCTCGAGGGTGGCGTTGAAGCAGCCGGCGCCGAAGATGATTGCGATGAGAATGATGATGCTCTTCGGGAAGGTGTAGTTTTTAGTCATTGTTCTTTCTCCTTGGTTTGTGTTTTGGAGTCTTACTTCTCGTAGATTAGGATGAAGTATTGGTTGCAATATCCCCACCGACCACTATTTGAGTTTTTACAGTAGTTCTGGTAGAACTGCATGAGAGTTAGTTGATGGTGTTTGATTTCTAAAATGAATTCTTTAACATATTTATTTTTAATATGGGTAATAAGAATAGTTTTGTTATTTCTCTTGATTATCTTGAAGCTTCTTCTGGAGTAACGTGTTTCGTGGCCTTTCACATATCCATTATGGTAATAGAATGTTATTTGAGATTTAGAGATGATAGTTCCCTTGTTGTTATCAGAAAAGTGGATTGAACCTTTCACACTAGCATATACGCTAGTTCCAGAAGTGTATCCTGGGAACTTGAAAATGTGGAAGCAGGTTTTGGGGTTGGTAATCCAGCAAGTCTTCACTATCTTGCTTTTTAATTCCCAGAGCCCATTTATTTGGTAATTTTTTTGAGGAGGTTGTGGAGGGATGTTCTTGCTAGCATCTGCGTTTGTTGTGAAAAGTAGGATGATAAGTGCTGTGAGGTATCTTAGGTTCTGGGCCATTCCTTTTCTAGCCTTGATCTAACTTTTGCAACTTATTCATATTTGCTCATGTTTGTTTTCTTTTTCTGAGACTTTTTGATGCCGAGGACAAGAAGGCCGTGGTTGTAAATCTTTTGCTCTTTCATGTTCTTTTCTCTTGTTGTTGGTTGGTTGATAGGCTAACTTAAGGTTAAAATTATTATTTAATAATCAATCCCAGCTTTCGCTGTCCTTGCTGAAATACGTTTCAGAATCTGAGGATATTTGCCAGGGATTTATGTTGGAAACTTCCTTGATTTTTATTACATTGAATTGAAGAGTTTCTTTACCTTCAACGTCGATGTTGAAATTGACTTCAATCATATTTTATCCTCTAGGAATGCTGTTAAAAATGTCCCAAAGATTATGGTTGAGAAAAATTACTGCATCTTCGATTACTTCACAATCTTCAGTCAAAGGTATGTCGTGAATCAAGAAATGTTTTTCTTCAAAAACACCAAGTCGTTGGTCGATGTTTTCAATCACGTGATGCTTGATGAACGGGCGAAGAGCTGCATCATTAAGTTTCTGTTGTAGTTTAATCCATTCTCGATGAGAAATGTCAGGCATGTCGAAATAATCAATTACAAAACGTTTTAGTCGAATGAAATTATTAATGATTACTGTTGTTACTACACCTTTAAATTTTAGATCAATAGTGTTTTCGTTAATTACAACACTATCAGGATGTTTTTTAAGAAGATTCTGTAAGAGGTTATGCTGTTCCATTGTTTTCTTTTCTAATTTTTCTTGTAAGCAACTTGATAAGAAGAAGATAAATGCAACCAAAAACAAAAGCTGCGATTGAAAAAGTATGGAAACCTGCAGGATAAAAAGTTGATAATAGAAACAACCAAATGACAGACCATATGCCTACGGAAGGAAAAGTGTATTTCCCATTAAAAATCCTGTACAGAGAATAAAGATTATAGACGGAAAGAAGAATCCCACTGATGAGAATAATTTCGTAGATCATGCTGTTTGCTTTCTGTAGTATTTCTTAATGTTAGTTATGAGCCAGGCAATACCTGTCATGAAAAATGCCCATGTTGCAGGAGCAGGAGTTCTGATGACCCAAAAACAAAACCAGATTACAGAAAAGAAAAAAACCATGTTTAAGAAACTTTCCATGAAGTTGGACCAGATGGAATCATTCTCATTGCATTTTTGATATTCTCTTTTAAGTTCAAGAAAGATTCCAGTTAGAATGCAGATTACAGAAATTGCGATGGCGAAGCTGTTCATTTTATTTCTCCTCTTTCTCTGTTGCGATTGTGTCTTTGTAGATTCCGTATCCGTGCATCAGCATCAATAGGAAAATATTACAAGAAACCAAGGTTGATGCGTTCATGATATATGCGAGATATGCAGTGAAATAGAAGAAGATTGTCATGAAAATGATGATGATGAATGGAATCCAGAAAAGTTTTTTTGACTGACGTTTTCTATATTTAAATTTATTCTTACAATTCCAACCTACGAGAAAAATTGACAGGATTGTGATGACTGCGTTCATGATTGCCTCCTTTTTGTTAGGCTGTTTTTTTATAGTCAGTTGTTAGTTAATTTATCATTGTTCACTAACCCTATCGGAGACACTTCCCGTGAAATGCCTCCTGTAGGATTAATGATTAATAAGATTTCACGAACGGAACGTGCACGTTATGGTATCCAGGGATGAAACACTGGACCATCTTGCTCATCTTCAAAAGCTCAAGGCTTTTTGGATTGTTAATTCTTTTCCAAACCTCTTGCAGGTGAGGAAGTAACTTTACCAACTTCTTCTTCATCTGTTGAAGTGGCTTCAGATTTTTCTTATTTTCTTTGTAATCATTTTGCATATTTTTGAACTCTTCTTTGAGCTTCTTAATCTCTTTGAAAAGCTCACTTTCAGCTTTAATTAATTCATCAGATTCAGATTCAGAAACTTCCTGGCGAGCAAAACTAAAATAATTGTATTTGAGAGGAGTTTTTACTTCGATGTAAGCATTGTCAAAGAACGCTACCACTACTGGACCGGAAGGAGGAATGAGTGGCGCTTCCTTGTTGACCTGCTTTAGAAGAACAATAAACTTCTTCTTGAGTTTGTTGTAGGATTTTTCAAGAGGGATGATCTCATTGGAAAGGTCATTCTTCTTTTTTAGAGTAGAATTGAAACGCTTGGCCATTACCTTATGGGTATAGTGCCAATGTTTGTATTTCTTCCATTCCAACCTATACTCACGTAGAGTCTTGTTGTATTTCCAAGCCTGAACTTTCTCACGGAAAGCGAAAGCGTTGGAAGAAATGAGAAGGAAAGGCAGGATAAGGATAATATATTTCATCTTTTATCCCCTATAGAATGAAATCTTTTTCTTTGAGCTTCTGAATACTCTTGTCGACTTGCTGAAGGATCATGTGAAGCTGCTCAGCAGTCGTCTCTGGGTAGAGCGGGAGGCAGAGGATTACATCAAAATTTGAAAACAATTTACTAGGAACCAATTTTTCAGGGATAATCTTATTGGCATCCACGATATTTTTATTTACGTTGAAACTTTTAACTAATTTCATTTTCAAATGGATGTAGAATCCCTCGTCACAAATAAGAAAGACCTCTCTCTGCCAATCATAGAACTTATGATTGATTAGAATACAGCCATCCGTCATTCTTAGAGAAGGGAAAAGGAAAGAGTTACTGATTTGCTCGAAAACCTTTTCAGTCTTAGTCATGATACATTCTCCTTCTTTCCTCGCAAGCTTCCATAATTCTATTTTTAACAGGTTTCATTTCTTTAAGGACAGCAATGATTTTTTTCAGATTTTGATCTTTAGGCTCAATATCTTTGACAAGAAAGATTTCATTCAAGCCAAAGTAATTATGAATCCCAATATTATAATCAAGAAGAATTGTGAGGAAACAGCTAAGGTCCACCATATTCTTATCTGTATCTCCAACACCTAAATACGTATCTAGAAAATAAGTAACATCAGCAATGTACATCATGATGCGAAGCTTATTCTTATTGAAAAATAAATCAACTTCCAAATCCTCTAATTGCAGGATATTTTTATTCCTACAATAAGTCAAGTAAAACGGGTCGATATACGAATTACATCTAAGTTGATTATAAATCTCCCTAAGCTGAGGATCTGAGATGGAATCTGATTTCAGCATTTGTCACCTCTTCAGATTAATGCGTTGTTTCTTGCCGTTGCAGGTTAGTGGTTTGGACTTTTCATGGCATTGATAACCGCAGCCCCAGCTTTTGTTTTCTCGCCATGCTCCATACAAAAACTTTTCACCTTGCTTGCAGCGAAGGAAGATTGAATTGGAAGACTTCTTGAGCTTGAATACTTGGGAATTCCTGTCCTTAAAATAGAACTGGATGTATGTTGGAGAATTCTTTGTTCTGGATTCACGAATTTCGAGTGTGTTCCAGATTTCCATTTGGGCATTGAAGGGAATGAGAAGAAGGAGGATGAATTTTAGCATGATTTACCTTGCCATCGAAGCCTGTTGGAGATTTTTGACTTTTGAATTGTTGTTGTTGTAGCTTTTGCTTTTTGTATCAGCCATAATGCGCAGGTATCTTGTCCATGGACCATCAACGAATTTCGTGACATTGAAGCTACCCAAATACATCTTTTCAGTAATGGAACATGCCTCGAAAACAATGTCATTTATGACCCTGATTTGAATTGTACGCTTGCTAATTTCATTATGCAAATCATCCTCGATACAATAGGTGATTTCAGGATTGTTATATGTCTTAAATGTGTGAATAAGGAGATTTTTTACTGACATGAAATCATGTTCTCCATGAAATTTGGCAATTTTGGTTGCCAGATTGAAAAATAGGTTATGTCTGTACTCCTTTATGATATTCGTTCCATGTTTTTCTTTTTTTGATTTAGGAATGCCTACAATAAAAAGACCTACAACAACCAAAATGCCAGAACCGATGAGGATGTACAACATTTCTTTCTCCTTTGTGACTAAAGCCTACCAATCCAATAAGGGCAGAAAATCTTTTTCATGATGAGCATGGCGAACTCTGCAAGTTCTAGCTCAAAATCATCTTTTAAACGTTCAGAATCTTCTGGAAGTAAACACATATAAGGAGAAGATTGGTAAACGATAAGAGTTCCATCCTGAATAATCTCCATATATGGATCAAACTCTTTTCTGATTCTAATTGTCATTTGAACAAATCTTGTGAACTCTTTAAAACTAAGCATTGAATTGCTTAAATCAAATTTCAAATATGCTTTGAAATAATGCCTATTACCTCTCTTAATGAATTCAAACATGTAAGGGAATTTATGATGAAATGAGTTTGGAGTTAGACTTGGAACTTGAAGAATTCTATGTTCCATTTTACCTCTCTAAAAATCACCATATATTTTGTTGCCTCCAAGAATCTTGGGGCCAATGAGGACAGTGTTGCCTTGAACGAGAACACTATCTTTGATGATAGTTCTTTCTACGATTGCATTGCCACGGATGTAAGCGCAATCCATAACAATTGCAGTTCTTCCAACCCATGCATGGCCGAATTGTGAAAGGTTATCTTCACTTTCGATGAAGCCACCTTCTTCTCCAGTTTTTACATTGCCGATATCTCGCAATGCTTTGATGCGATAAACCTGAACACCTTTTACCATCTTCCATTCACCTGTGAGTTCGTACTTCTTTGGCATTTGTTCCTCCTATGCCTTTGCTGGTATTTTTAATTTAGATGTAAAATGTTGACAACAACTTTTTCTTAGTTCAATCCAAGTTGTAGCAAGACTATTGACTTCTTCAATAATTGTTACAATGTCAGTATTTCGTGTTAGATTTTTACACAATGCTGCAAACATACCTATCTTAATCTTTTTTTCGTCAAGATAGTAATCTGTATCCTTAATCATTTTTTTAACTTTGTCATAATCCCAATTCAGGAAAAAACCAGAAGCAGTATTTATCATTTGAATATTTTTTAAGCTCAAATCTTCTTTAAAACCAATTAAACTAAAAATGTGGATGTTGTGATTAGAAAAAACAACCATAACCTTGACACTATTTTTTAGGAATTCAATATGACGATTATCATGTTTTAAAACTTGAATGTCTAACTTGAGTTTAGGAATTAACATGGCCATTTGTATTGCTACAATATTTATTGACATGTTTTCCTCCTTTTCACTAATCCTATCGGAGACACTTCCGAAGAAATGTCTCCTGTAGAATCAGCGAATGTTTTTAGATTGCTAGCCTATCCAATCCAGCCCATCTTTCGCCCATGCTTGGCGGGAGAATATCTTTCTTTAGTACTTCCTTTGAATTGAGAATGATAAAAACTAGATTTCTTAGGAGAGTAGGAATAACATCTTCAGCAGTACTGCTTGTAAACGGAAGAGAATACCTCGTATTTGTTTCAGGCAGGACAAGCTCAAAATTTGCTTTTTCATCAAATGAAACGGCAATGAATACCATTCCATATCTTGGAACATTAATATAGCAGTTGATTGTGCAAGGAAAACGTGGGTCAATATTCCAACCTGTGAAAATCCTAGAATCGTTGATGAGCCTTCTTGCCTTGTTAATCATTTTTCCAAACTTTCTCGAAAACGAAGCTGAAGATTCGCTTCGGCAGTTGTCCTGGATAGTTGATTGAGAATGGTTCTGAAGAAGTTTTCTCTCCCAAACCATTGTCCAGAATGATTGTGTACTTATCGTTATTAAGCTTAATAGTTACCTTGCCAATCATCATAGGACCATTACCTTTGATGTTGTAGGTTACTTCTTCATCTTTAACATGAAGAGGGTCAGAGAAAATACCAGATTTCTCTAGGACGGTCATCGTTCGCCAGTTCATGTTTTCCTCCTACTTTTGGAGTTTGGAAATTGGGTACCAAAGCATATAGATACAGAAGTCGACCTTTTTGGAAGCGTTCTTGAATCCTTTCTTGTCAAGAACTTCGCTGAGGTGATTGAGTTGCCATAGAACGCAGTGGATGATGTGGTCTTTCATTATTTATTCCTTTCCTTGTCGAGCCTGTTGAAGAAGCGCTCGAGCACTTTCTCGCAAAAGTTATAGAATTCCATGATCTTGCTGTAGATTTCCTCCATTTTTACTCTGTCCAGTTCTTTGACATTGATGAGATAACCTTTATTGCTTACATTGAAATTTTCTCTCTCTGACTTATCGACGGCATCCATGTTTCTTAGCATAGTCTTGAAAATATGTGTGAATTGCTTTGGTCTTGCTTGATTTGGCGAAACCATATATTTCAACGTGACCTTGCCATCTTTTACTTCGACATACATACTTTTGGTTAAGTAATCTACAGAAAGCTGAATGATGAAGGAATTTTTCTCTTTTCGTAATAGCTTATAACCGCCGATATCCGTATGGTCGAGTTCATGCTCGTAAAGATTCCTGAGTTCCTCATCCGTTAGCTTCCCATTCAATGCCCAAAATAACCTGTCTGCGCTGTTCATCTCTACCTCCTTGTTGATTTGTTTTTTGAGAATTAAATTGTTCGATAATCTCCATCGGAGACACTTCCAAGGAAATGCCTCCTGTGGGGACTATGAGTTTACTTTTTTACCTTTAGAAGCTTTGTATCTTTATTAATTCTATAACTAAAGTATGCCATTAAAATTGCGTTAAAAGCAGATGAGAATTTTGAAATTTTCTCACCTTCAAACAAGAAATCATAATGATTAAGCAAACTCAAAACTGCAAAGATGAGAAAGATAGCAACAATGAATTTTGTAAGATCCCTTTGAGTTAGCTTAGGCAGCTTTACTTCTGATCTAATAGCATAGTATCTTATACCAATGATAATGTAAGTTAATGCAATTAAAGATTCAACTGCTTTAAAAATGTGGTCTAACATTATGTTCCTTTCTTTGTTTCTCCTTACGGCAGGTTTTTGATAATGAAAGTGTCGCACATCTGGGTAGCAGTGCGATTCTTATTCATGGCATTCTCCATCTTCTGCATGACCTTCTTTTGCTTCTTGATGATGTTCTGCTGGTACTCCAATGCTTCTTTGTTCGAAGCTAGGGTCTGCTTCTGGTTGAGCTGCGCTGTGTAAGAGTTGCTGAGCTCGGTATTGGTCTTGTTCAGTTCATAGCGAAGGAAGCCGAGAGTCTTTTTGACCTTGTGGACATCCTTCAGCATCTGCGCCAGCTTGGACTTCTGCATCTCTACCTTCCTCTCCAGAGCCTCGATGCGCTTGTCCTTGACTTCGATGAATTTGTGAAGGTCCAGGTTGACCGTCTTGGAATACTTCAGATGCTTCTTGTACATCTGGACTTCCAGCTTGAGATCACGAAGTTGGATCTCCTTCATGGCGATGTCTTGCTTGAGCTTCTGGACTTCGGAAGACTTGCTGGCGTTCTTGTTGTTGCAGCCGGACAGAAGGATGAAAGTGATGATGATGGTGGCGAGCTTCTTCATTGTTCTTTCTCCTTGCTGGTTGGTTGATAGGCTAACGTAAGTTTTAGTGGGAATATTAGCTTTATTTATTGAAATTGCTAGGGACGTAAGTTAAATAGCTATTCGGAGCATATAGAACTTTGGAAGGCTTATTAGTCTTGATTCCATCCTGCACCGCATTGAAAACCTGCTTGAGCTGATAGTCCTTTAGTGCATATTCCTGCGCCAAGTATTGGTTCCAAATCCTCTCGATAAACATGCTAAGAATCATACAGACTGGCGTGATGAGGAGGGAGAAGATAGAAGCGTCGCGAACGAATAGGATCATTCCCAAAACAAAGCTAACAAAAGTGGAACTGATAGCAAATGCGTTTTTCTGCATCCAGTATTTCATTGACTTTCTCCTCTACTTCTTGTTGATTTTATTTTCAAGATCTTTTGCATCAATCTCTACGGGGCGCTGGCAGATAATATGGCCACCTTTTTGGCTGCAAGTCAACGGGTATCGGTAACCATTTTTTTGTTGGACGATGACATCCCACAACTTATCTCCATTGAAGTCCTTAAGGAAAACTACATCAGGTTTTGCTGACTCCTTTCCTTTCTTGAAAGCTTTCTCAGAAACTTCTTTCTTATTTTTCATATTCATCTTGTAAGTTCCGAAAGCAGTAATGAAAATGATGACAAAAGTGTAAACCAAAATCCAAATTACGTTCTTTCTGTTCTTCATGTCTTTCCTCCTTGTGTGAGTTCATAGCCTTCGGCGAGCCCACTTCCTTTGAAATGGACCCTGGGAAAGCTATGATGTTAGATTGTTAGTCTACAAATCTTCCTCGAAGATTGTTAAATCCAAACCTACACGCTTTGCCGTGTTGAGTGCATCATATATGTTGAGCTTCATGCACCGGGTACATTCATCTTCATTGTTGGGACAAAGCAAGCAAACGTCGTCGTTGTTCAGAGGGGTGGATTCTTCCAGGATATACTTCATGGCTCTTTCTCCTTTGGGTTTTTGAACTACTTTTTCAAAATATCATTAAGGACTTTGCGGAAACCATCATTACATTTGTCACATTTGCCGTCGAAAAAATTCCATGTCTTCTTTGAGGGCATGCTTTTGTTGCCTATGTAAATGATTGGGTTGGTGTAACCTTTCTCCTTGAGGATTTTTGCCAAATCCCAGCCGAAAGAATTGATGAGCTGCCCGTCAATGAAAGTAGCAGTGATTGAGTTGATGTCTTCTGGGAGAAGTTCTAGTGCTCTTTCAACTGAAGCAGAGGTAAGAAGTGTACAATCATTGTAAAGATATTCGAAAATTTCCTTGACTACTTCTACACAACTAAAATTGTCTTCCACGTAAAGGATTGTTGGCATTTCCTTGCTTTCGGAATTGGTTTATGTTCTTTTGCTTCCGCTAATTCTTTAGGGTTTGGTCTTTTGGTTTGAACTCACAAAGAGATTTTGGATATTTGATGCTTTCAATATTTCCATGTTTATCAAACCAAATCTCAGTCTTGTCAGGGTCTTTTTGAAATGAAGTGCCATCTTTATAGAAATATTTTTTAGTTTTATTAGGTAGAATCTCAATACTTACACTTCCATCTTCTTCATATTGCTTTGTAGTACCATCAGGCAGGATCTCAGAACTGATATCCATATAATTATTATAAAATCTTATAGTACCATCAGGCAGAGTTTCAAAACAGAGATTCCCATCAGGATTATAATTTTTGATAGTACCATCAGCAAACTTTTTACAAGAGATTTTGCCGTTCAAGAAATATCTGCGAGGGTACTTAAAATATTTTACATAGAGGAAAGCAAAGTAGCCAAACAAGATAAGAATACCCAAAGCAATAATTATGTGTCCCATCACTGCCTCCTTTTCAAATGCTAGCGAATGTCAAGAATCTTGGGCTTATCGCAATGAGCAATCTTGCACAAGGCTAGTGTCTTACGTACACTGGGATTCTTGACATGAATCTCGAGCTTAAGAATGTCTTCGTAGTGCTTCTTCCAGATAGGAATCTTTTTCTTGAAATCCTTGATTGCTCCGAGATGCTCATCGTGTTCAATTTTGTTCTCTTCCATCTCCTTCTTAAGCTGATTATAGAGCTTATAGATTGTGTCCTCGAAACGGACTGCGTAATCGTGAGAGTCGTTGCCGACGCGCTTGTCCTTTGTGAGCTGAGGCACGGCCTTATTGTACATCTTGTGGCGTTCCATGTAGGAGTTGTCGACGTAAGGCACATACTTGCTCTTGAGCGCAAAGCGAAGCGGCCGTTCTTCTCCATTGCGCATATAGAGCTGTGCAATATAGTTGCGTTTCTTTCGGAACTGTGTCAGATAGAAGTCGAGCTTCTTCGCCAGATGATTTTTGACATGGAGGCGGGTGTTGTATCTGGATACGAAGTTGTTGTACTCGTGTACGATTGCCTTGTAGAGCTTCCAGTATTTTTGCGCAGACTTGACTACGTCGTTGTACTGGGATGAAGACTTGGAAAAGTCTTCCTTGTCGATAACTCCATCGAGAGAGTTGCGGAATTTGCGAATCTTCTTCGGTAGCTGCTTGATGGTAATCGGCTTCAGTGTATCATTCTCTTTCTTGAGCTTCTGGTTTTCCTTCTTCAGCTTATTGTAAAGCTTCTGAAGTGTCTTATAGCGGCACTCGAGGTCGCAATCCTTGTCCTGGGCATAGACATTGGAAGGGAAAATGATGAAGGCAAGAAGACTGATGATGGTGGTTCGCATTTGTTTTCCTTTTTTGGAAGATTAGAACGTTTGGATGACATGGAAATCGAGAATATGAATATTGAGAACATGGAGATCGAGAATCGTAATGAAAATTTCGAGACCAGTAGAATTGAGACTCATCTCTTCTGTGAGGTAGAGCTCTTCGCCGTTCCAGCCGAAGTCTTTCTTCTCAATGTATTTTTTAGACCGAAGGTTGTAGGGAATCTCATTGTTCATATGCATGAGAATCTCAGACCAATCCTTCTCGGGAAAATAGACTTTTAAAGCATTGGCATCTGCGATATAGACGTAGGCCATCAGTTTGTCTTCGTGAATTTCGATATGTGCAGAGAATTGATCGATATGAATGATTGACGAGTCGTTCATGTCAGGGCGTATGAAACTTGGTTTGAATTGGTCACATTCGATTAGCTTCTGGTACACTTGGTTCTGCATTTGGTGCTCCTTATTTGTTGGTTGGGTTTTTGCTAAAGAAATCGACGATGGCTTCAATTAAGTAGAAAGGAATTTTTTTCTTATTCAAGTTCCATCTGAATAATTCAGGATTTGAATTCATTGTTTCTTCAAGCTTGCCTCTTACTTGAAGCTCTCTTAATTGCTTAGCACTATCAGGTGAAAAACTCGGAGGATGTGTAACATCATGAATTGGCACACACCAACACTTGGGTTGATAAAATTTGACATGATAATATAATTTGATTGCTAAACTTTCATCTCCGGTTGCGATTCTTGGTGGCATGTTTTGTCTCCTTTCGTTTGTTAAGGCTGTTGTTTTCAACTCTTTCTTGAAGATTCATTAAACCTTTAAGAAAAAGTCGAAGGATTTGGAAATTTGTTTTTTAGAAAGAGGTTTGTTTATATAGTTTTGAAGTTTGATTATGAAGAGTTTGTAGTATATTACGTGTTCTTTGAAATTAATTGAAGTTTTTTTGAGGAGTCTTTATTAAATGGATTTTTGTCGATTTAAAAATGAGCAAGAGGATTTATGTCGACAGCAATATCTACATTGATTATTTTGAAAATAGAAGTGATAAGTATAGAGACTTTGGTGAAGAGGCTAATAGATTATTTGAAAGAACATTAAGTTGTGAGTTTAAAATTATTGTTTCTGATACTGTTATGTATGAACTTAGTAAATTAAAATTTAAAGAAGATTTTGAAATTTTTATGAAAAAGTTTAAAACAAATAATAAAATTGAATTTATAAATCTTAATAACATATTAAAAAAAGAAGCTAAAAAGATGCAAATAAGCCATTATGATGATAGACTTCATTATTTATTAGCTAAAAAAGCTAAAGTTAATTTTATTGTAACTAGAAATTGGAAGGATTTTTATGATTTTAAAGATGTAGAAGTATTTCCACCTGAATTTATATAGAATCAAACCAAGCTTTCATTTCTTTACTTTTTTCTTCAGTCATTTCTAAACAGGCTTTTAATCTTATAGCTTTTCTTTCTTTTTCAGTAAGATTGCTTTTAGGTGCTGAACCTTTAAGACTTCTTATGAATGCTATATCTTCTTCTAAAGAATTATCTTTTAATTTAAATTCTTCTTGATCTTTAACTTTAGTACTCATATTAACTCATAATTAAGATGAGTATATATTACTTTTGGCTGAAACTCGGAATGCTTCCGAAATTTGTGTGAAAATTATTTGTTTGTTTTGGAAAAATATTTTTTGTAAGGAGGTTTGTTTAAATAGTTTTGAAGTTTTAGTCTGAAGATATTGTTTAATCTTACTTATTCTTTGAAAATAATTAATGTTTTTCTGAGGAGTCTTTATTAAACTAATTTTTCTCGATTGAAAGATGAGTAAAAGAATTTATGTTGATACTAATATTTATATTGATTTATTTGAAAATAGAAGTGATAAATTAGTTCCTTGGGCTGAATTTGCACACCAACTATTTGAAAGAACTATAAGTTGTGAGTTTGAAATTATCTCATCAGCGTGGATATTAAAAGAACTTAAGAAAAATGGTTACAAAAAACAAGCTGAAGAATTATTCAATAAATTAAGTAAAAATCGTAAGTTAATATATTTAGAAGTAAGAAAACATAACAAAAAGGAGGCTAGAAAAGTTAAGGGTGTTCATTATGATGATAATTTACATTATGTTATGGCTAAAAAAGGCAAGGCGGAAATAATTGTTACCAGAAACTGGAAAGATTTTTATGAATTTAAAGATATTATAGTTCTTCCGGCGGAGTTTCTTTAAGACCAAATTCTTTTGTTAACATCTCAGATTCTTCTTCAGTCAATTCTTCAGCCCATCTAATTCTTTTTTCTCTACTTACTTCTTTAGTTTTTCTTTTAGAACAACCTTTAAGACTTCTTATGAATGCTATATCTTCTTCTAAAGAATTATCTTTTAATTTAAATTCTTCTTGAACTTCTATTTTTGTACTCATATTTATTTATAATTAATTTTAGTTTATAATAGTTTTGGCTGAAACTCGGAATGCTTCCGAATCCAACTCTTTCTTGAAGACTTCTAACAAGAATTAGCTAGAAGCCTTGGGGGAAGGGTTGGGGAAAGACCTCTAAGCAAAATTACCTAGAGGTCTTGTTAATTACTACTTTTTTCTTTTAGGTTCAAACAAAATGATTACAAAAGTTATAACCAAAAATGCAATTATTGGTAATAGGAAAACTATTCCTGCAGAGGAATCACAAAGTTCACAAAGAAATGTGTAGTACATCATACTCTTAGAAATTGATGCCAAGAATCGCGACGGCGCAGAACCCAAGGCCGATGATGTCGAGAATCGAGACAGCGGCGAGAATCATGTAAATGTCCATGACTTTTTCCTTTCTGTGCATTATTGCACAGGCTTATGTCTCTTTCGAGACTTGGTTAATGGAGCTTGACTGCTCCTTGAAGACTTCTAACAAGAATTAGCTGGAAGCCTTGGGGGAAGGGTTGAGAGAGGTTATGCTATCTCAGGGCAATCTTGACGCGGCGACGGTGGCGGCAGACATAGCTGAGATTCGTTGAACGTTTCCAGCATCCCTTGGCGCAACCCCAGTGGATGTTATTGTACCATGCACCGAAGTAGATGCGATGACCTGAAACGCAGGAGATATAGACTCTACGGTATTGATAGTAGCCCCAAATGTAGTACGGACCCCACTTGGTACGAAAGTTTCTCGAACCGTTGTAGAGCTCCATGACGGGTGTCCGGTTAGGGTTCCACTTGTTCCTCACCAAGAAGACCATCGACGTCTTGATATAGCTCGACGTAACATTGAGAGTGAGGTTATTGACAGAATTGGAGCATGTGTACATCAAGTTTTTCTTTTCGCGCAACCAGCAGTCCTTACCACATCCCCAATCCATCTTGCCGGACCATGCACCGATGTGGAGCTTCTCGCCATGATTGCAGCTGATGTTCATGTAGGTGTAGGCATTGTTGGGCTTGAGCACATAGGGTCCCCACTTCCATCTGTAGTTCCTGGAAGCGTTGTAAATCATGAGCGTTGGAGTCCTATAACTGTTGACCTTGACATGGAAGACCATCTGGACCTTGTTGGTCTGGGCGCTGGCGATGCTCGGGATGCAGAGGGTGAAGAAGGCGATGATGGCGATGAGCTTTTTCATTTGTTTCTCTCCTTGCTGTTGGTTGAGGGAAGCTTACTTGTATTGGTCAATACTTAAACAGATTCTATTTTATTTTTACCTCTCGAAAACATATTTATTGAAAATCAACTTGTCGTTTTTCTTGACAGTTCAACTAAGGATAAGGCTTTTCTTTGTGAATCTCAGCACTTCAAAATACATTCTTGGTTTGTAAAGTTCCATATAAGATTGGCCTTTATGTTTGAACAATCGGATACCAGTATAGATGTAACACGGGTTGCTAAAGACTGTTCCACCTTTATAATAATCAAGACCAATCAAATTGAAAGAAATGGAATACCAGTCTTTACTTGGTTGCCTGCGAAGAGTCAGCTTGCCGATGATATCTTGCTTCTTATTCGGCCATCTATGAAATGTGCAAATCATACCTTTACAAACCATTTGATAATATTTCTTCAGATGATATGTCCGCTTTCGTTCACCGCCACATCCAGCGAACAAGAAAAGGAAAGCAGGAAAGTGGTAAACTATTTCATTTTTACCTCCTTTTAGGCGTTCCTGACCAGCCGAGAGTCAGGCCAGTCAAGGCGCCAAGGCTGTCCTTGTTGAAAAGAGCCATGACAGTCCACATCACGACGCTATTGCCGAGGCTCAACGAGACGTAGCCGTAATGAATGCCAGGAGATTTAGAATTGGGCAGACCTCCTACTTCTGAGTTGAAGACGCCACCAACTGCCACTTCTGACTTCTTGAGGAAAGAAAATGTGCCTTCAAACTTGAACTGAGGATTGGCCATATTGTAAAATTCCATGTGGACGCCGAACCGTTTGCCGATGTCGACGTTGAGACCGAGGTCAACCAAAGGCTTGCTACGCTTGTCATAGCCATTGTAAATGTCACGCACCTGAGTTACGAGCCTGAAACGGAGATTTTTGAATCCCTCAAACTGCAGGCCGGCCATGGCGTTGATGTTCCAAAGAATGTCGTGCTACTCCTTCATCTCCTGATTGAAGCCCGAGTCAACTGTCACTGTGTCTTCCAGGCTGATGCTATAGGAATACATCATGCGGTAAGCGACTGCAGAGCCGACGCCGAACAAAACGGTAAGCTTGTAGTTTTTAATCTTGATGGGAACCTTGCCGATGGCCCACGCCTCGCCTCCGAACAGATTGGCGTTCTTGAGCTCTAGGATGTGCTGCCCTACGCCAGAAATGTATGGGTTGTTGTTCTGGTCAACCATAATGTCGGAACTGGAAAGCTCCCTTGGCAGGCCGTGCAACTTCGCATAACCGTAGCTGTTGGCACCACCGAACAACTTGAACTCGAAGTACTTAGTGTTGACCTCGACATTGAGGTTGGGCAACACCATCATGTAGAGGTTGGTGTTGCTGCCGTGGAAGCTATTCATCGTGTTGAGGAAGCCCTGAAGGCGTTCCATATCCGTGTTACCATCGGGAAGGCGCATATTGGTGACGAGGTTGAAGAAAGACTTGGCCTTGCTGAACTGTAGGAAGTTTGGACTTCCCATGAGGGGGATGAGGGGGATGCTGACCACTACCATATCATCTTCGATGGAAGCTACCGACGGGCGGATGCCTTCAAAACAGGGAGTGTTCTGGGCGTAGGCAGTTGCGGGGATGATAAGGAAAAAGGCGATGATTGCGATGAGCTTCTTCATTGTTTTCTCTCCTTGTTGAGTTGTTTCTAAAACTTGTTATCCCAACCATCACAGGCTTCAACATATTTGTATTCGTTGTATTTGTTCGGAAAGTTATAGGTGTTCGGAATGTAGTAGGAAAGATTTGCTCTTCGCTTTGCGGCTTCCATCTTTGTCTTTGCAAAATGCTTTTTGATACGATAAGCAATGTAGGCAAAAATGAAAAACATAGTTGCTACTGCGATTTTCATGCCAATGCTCATAATTTATTTTCCTCCATTTCTCAGCTTGTCATCAACCTTACTAAGAATAAGAAAACATTCCTGCTGGAAACTTGCCAGGTGCTCTTTGAATACATATGTGTTCCAATAATATTTGCTTTTAAGCATGCAATTATTGTCGAGCTTGCATGTTACACTAAATTTGTTACTTCTCAAAATCTCTTCGACAATCTGAAAAATATTTTTGTTTGGGATATTGGTTTTGGAAGTGAAATCAAGCCAGAAAATATAATTGTAATAATCATAAAAGTAATAGATCTTACAAGAAGTAAGGAACCGAGGATGGGCAAGGAAAGGAATTGTGTCGTAAGTAATGCCACTGTAATAGTCTTTCCCTTGCTCGCCAAGCTGTGCTTGAATTGCGTCTCTCATTTTTTTATCCTAACATCTTATACAAAAAGTAACTAAGAAAAATCGTGCAGTAACCCATTACTGCTATGCCTAGAGTTTCTACCATGTTATTTCTCCTCCTCGTTGAGGTAGATCCACTCAATCAAATCATTGACGGCGGAATGTCTTGTAAAGTCTATGAGTAGTGATTAGAGTATAATCATCTGCGATTTTGTGTAATTTTGCTATGCTTTCATATATAGTCTTCTTCTATTGCCAAGTGCGCATGAAGTTGCGAACTTTTTGGTTGGTTGTTTCAGGATTGATGCGAGCGCGATAATGATTGTTTGTTTTTTTACCTTGCAAAGACATGATGAGCCAGTCTTCATTTGCATCGACTTCGAGCCGACTTCCATCCTTGAGAATTGCGACAAGTGTGTTGATTTCCCAGTTTGTATGAGCTACCTGTTCTTCCCGCTGAAGCATATTCTTGACGTGGGAAAGATTGATTGGCATCTTCTGCTCCTTTCAAAAGTTTCCTGAAATGCTGAAGGTTGCGCCTCTGCCAAGTATTGCAGGAGTTGCGTTGACGTAAATAATGTTAGGCTTGTATGTCACTTTTCTGCCTAAGGCAATGTAGATTAGGTCACGAATCTCTCTCCATCTTAAAGCTATCTCTAGGACAGTGACAGAACTGAGGACACCATAGGCAATGTCGAGACTTTTTTTGGAATGAAAATGGTTGGACATGATGCTATAGACATCGTCCGATGGCGACATCTTCTTTTTAAAGGCGTACTTCAAGGCGCTTGTAAAGACGTAGCGAAACCTATCGAACATCATGATGAGTGAAGTAGTGGCTATGAATGAACGAAGTTTTTTAGGAACTTTATTTACTCTTAGCATGGATGTAAGGCTAATGCTCATCATTGAAGTGAACATCATGCCACCGAAGCTTGTCAGGTCATGCTCAAAGATGCCTGGCTTGTATCCCAAGTAAGGATATTTGCTTTCTACCGCGAGGACATATCCTTCCTTGAAGTTTGGAGGAAGCAACTTAATGTGCCTGTACCCATAAGCTTTGTACATTACTATGTGACCTGTTTCATGCCAGAGTACTGTGAAACCGTAGGCTAATGGGATTTGAATTAAGTGTTGCCACCAAGGAACTGTGTATTCTATTTTTTCCTCAGGTTGAAGAATAATTTTTTCCAAACTTCTTGCTTGAACTGGAGTTGCTGATAGTAGAATGAAAGCTATGATCAATTTCTTCATGTTGTCCTCCTTTGGACTGTTGCTTTGTGTTCAACCCTTTCTTGAAGATTCATTAAACCTTTAAGAAAAAGTCGAAATCATTTAGTTAATAACATTAACTTAAATGTTTTATAATGGCATGTAAGTTAATATCATTAACTTTCAAGAACTCTTTTAATTTTATATTTAACATCCCATTTATCAAATATTTCCTTAAGTCTGTCTTCATATTCAGATTCAATTATGATTGTACCAGTGCCAAGGAATTTCCCTTTCAATTCATTTAAGATCCCTTTAGATTCATAGCGACCTTTTAGAAGATAATGGAATTTAACTCTTTTAGTTGATGAGAAATTATTTAAACTATAAATAAACAAGCTTTTATTATAATAACCAAAAATATGCGATAATTTCTTATTCTTTTTTATGCTGAATCCTTCATTCAACAAAGTTTTAGTTAAGGTATCGCCATTCACAAATGAACTTAATGTTAAAATACTGATATGAAACTTAAACTTAAATTCATCAGTTAGTTTACCAAGTGAATCAATTAAATCTAAGGATTTTGTTTCATATTTTTCTTTTATTAAGATACATAAATCAATATCATTAGGATTAATTTTACCACGCATATATGAACCAAATATAATTACATCTTCTACTTTATTTCTCAATATCCAGGATTTTATTTTCCTTATTTCTTTAGATATATTTTTAAGCATTTTTTCACTTCATCCCTTACAATTTTTGCAATTGTAAAACTTATTTCCTTATTATAAGAATCCCTATAAAATCTAAATAATTTAGATGCTATTTTATATAATTCGGGGGAAATGGATTTTAAATTATTAAATCTATCTGTATGATTTGCACCAAGCTTGCCCAGTTTATTCAATAATTCAAGATCACATAATTCAACTAATGATTTATAATATAAGGTTACAGCTACATTATACTTTTTCTCTTTAAAAGAAAATCCTGCTATCTCTAAAAATTCATTAAGATTTTTAGTTATTACATCTTTTTCTGCCATGTTAATTATATTAACTATAAACTTCTATTTAAGCTTTTTGGTTAATGTTATTAACTTCAACTCTTTCTTGAAGACTTCCAACAAGAATCAGCTGGAAGCCTTGGGGGAAGGGTTGAAAGAGGTTATGCTTTGAGTTCTGCCATCTTCTTCTCGTACTCCTCTTGGGTCAGCTGCTTGTTCTTGAAGCAATATCGCTTACCTTTGAGGTCTTGGCAGTCGTAGCAGTAATTGCAGGCAGTGCAGGCAGTGCAGTTGGTGCAGTTGGTACAGTTCTTGCAGTCGTAACAGTTGGTGCAGGTGGTGCAGTTGTAGCAGGTGGTGCAGTTGTAGCAGGTGTAGCAGTTGTAGCAGTTGTAGCAGTTGCAGTTGGCGCAGTAGGTGCAGGTGGTGCAGGTGGTGCAGTTGTAGCAGTTCTTACAGTTCTTGCAGAAAATGCAGCCGCTGCAATCTTTGCAAAAGACATTTTTGTCTCTGCGTTTCCGCCAGTAGGTGATGCAGAACTCAAAGGCGAGAATCGAGACAGCGACGAGAATCAGGGCGACGCCGAAACTCATGTAAATGTCCATGACTTTTTCCTTTCTGTGCATTATTGCACAGGTTTGTTTCTCTTTCGAGATTTGGTTAATGAAGCTTGACTACTCCTTGAAGACTTCCAACAAGAATCAGCTGGAAGCCTTGGGGGAAGGGTTGGTGAGAAATTGAAAGCTAGGCGACCCACCTGTTGTAGTAGTTAATACTAATCAACAGATTCATAGCTTTCGCTTCATTAGCGAATTTCTTCAGAAAATTCTTAGATTGTAAGTCATCCAAATTAATGGAAGAAATGACGACAATATTTTTTTCAACATTGACGCGGTCGACGTAGCTGAAGTTGTAAGTGGCAAAAAGTCTGTCGTAATATTTGACCAAACGTTTGCGTTGATTCGATGACAAACTCTGGCAAGGTCCTTCTGAATAACAAAAATAATTATTTTCGCTGTCAAAATAAGTATCACCCATTTGTGTCCCTATGCACGTTGTTGGTTTTTTGGAGTCTTCGAAAATAACTAATGTTTTTTTTAGGAGTCTTTATTAAGTGAATTTTAGGGTTTATATTTAATGACAACCACAAAACATATAAACTATAGTGGCTATAGTAACTATATTATGAATACGACTATTCAAATCAGTAAGGAAACTAAGGAACTAATAGCTACTTTCGGAACTAAGGAAGAGACTTATGAAGAGATAATTAAGAGAATGTATAATTTGGCAGTTGCTGAACAGCTTCACCAATTCTTGATGTCTTCAGAAGGGACAATCAGTATTAAGGAAGCTATAAGAAGACATAAGGAAAAATGGAAGTAGAGATTGTTGAATCTCTTTTTGAAGAGATTGAAAAGAAGTTCAAGAAAGAAGCATCTAAAATCCTTGATTTAATAAAATCTCTTGAAAATAATCCAACTAAGGGTAAGTTGCTTGGAAGTGTGGGGGGAGTTGTTATCAAAGAATTGAAGCATAAGAGTTTTAGATTTTATTTTCTAGCTGATGGTCATAAGCTGAAGCTCTTTGCTGAAAATGATATAGTTGATTTGTTACTGAAGTTTGTCAGGATGTCTGATAAGAAGCATCAGCAGAAAGTGATTAATGAGATTAGGGATGTTCTTCTAAAGATTGGTCCGAAAGGTTTTCATTAATCCAACTCTTTCTTGAAGACTTCCAACAAGAATTAGCTGGAGGTATTTGGGGAAGGATTGACTATAGCTTTTTTTTAGGCCTTTTAATATAGATTATGTCAACTAAAAGACTTACAAAAAGAATACTTCCTCCTATGTTGACGAAAGCGGAAAAAGGATGCCTCGTGAATTCTATCCAAAGGTTAAGGATGAAGATTGCAATAAATGCAATCATTGCTTTGAAGCACCACCATTTCAAATGCATTTTAATGGATTTTAGCAGATAGTAATTCAATGGCATGGTGGTTAAGATGGACATGGGGATTAAATATAACCAAATCATCGAGATGTAGATAATACTTAGCAATAATCCAAAAATCCCGCCGATTATAAATCCAATAAACCAATAATAAAAAGCAGAAAACAAACCATTAAAAAGTTTTGCCATTATTCTTTTCATTGCTCTTTCCTTTGTGGAAGAACTGCTTATCCATAGGTTTTCCGTATTTAAAAAATTCTTATTGGAGCTTACGCTAAGTCAATTCATGCTTTATGTTATTGCTCAAATTTTCTTTCAAACAATTTTTCCTCTATCAATGGTTTTCCGTGCATTTTTCACTAAACAACAACTGGTGGAATACCCGCTTAAATTGCTTAATGCAAGGGTCTCCTTTTGATGGAGGTCAACTAATGTGTTTTAGGTTTTGTTTTGTTTTTTTTGTGAATATGATTTTTGAATAACTCTAATTAAATAGAGTTCACACTAACTCCAATCCTTCCTACTTATACCGCCTGAAAGCCTTTCAGACGCTTTTTCCCTCGATATAAGGCTTTTCCGTGTATATACAGGTAGCTTGCTACTAGCAAGATTGCCTATCGTCAAAGGTCAACTGGATAAATCCAGGTTTTAATTTCACATTGGTGAACATGATGAAGCAAGACCAAAAAAAAGGCTTCACTTCAAACTGGAAGACCAAAAAAAAAGGTGGTCTTCAATTATAGGGCAAGTGCAAGACCAAAAAAAAAGTTTAATTTAATCTTTGGTGTTACCCTACACTATAACGCTGAACCCAAAACCAAAATTTGGGAATGCGGAAAAGGTGATATTCAGAACCTTTGAAAATAATGGATGTTTTTCTGCGCAGAATTTATATAGTGAGTTTTGACAAAACAAGATATGAACAAATCAAGTAATTGGGAAATCTCTTTGCAGGAATATGATAGTGGCAATGAAAAGATTTACAAGGTTACAAGAAGAAAACCTTTCTTTTCAATTGCTGAAACAAAAATATTTAATTCTTTAAAAGAAGCAAAGAAACAAGTAGAAGAATGGCTAGAATAAACCTTTCATTTTTTCTTTTAATTTATCTATTAATTCAGGCTGATTATACTTATAAATATCAGAAATCTCTAAGGAAATAATCTGTTTCTTCAGATATTGTTCAGGAAATCTATTTGCAATTTCGGATCTTTGATGATCTTCCATGACTATTATGATGTCAGCTTCAGAAAGCTCTTTTTCGGTTACAGGATTATCATTATACAATCCTGCAGAAGAAGTGTTGAATTTATTTTTAAATATCTCTTCAGCAGTCTTGCTTCTGTTTTGGTTCTGATTGCAGATGAATAATATGTTCATAAAGATGTGATAATTAGGATTATTATAAATATATTGGAAGAAAAGCAGGCCCACCCAATCTTCAGGAGAAGATGGTTGGAGGGCAGGCCTGCTTTTCTCTTATCTGGATAAGATTTTCTTGATGCCCTTCATTGGAAAAACTACCCACTTGAAGAACATGCAGATAAGAACAAGGAACATGGCGAGAAGAAGGATTGAACTGTCACTAAATATATTCTTGCGAATGTAATAGGCGTCCAGAAGGATGGTGAGCAGTGGCAGGATGCTGAGTGCCTTCTCCATCGGGAAGGGCAGAGTGTACTTGTGGTTGAACCACGTTGTGTAAATTGCCAATGCCGTGAAGCTGATGCAGAGAATGTAAAGCATGCCTTTTCCTTTCTGTGGGGTTGTTCTATAACTCACTATCTCCATCGGAGACATTTCAAAGGAAATGCCTCCTGGGGAATTAACGAGTTAGGTTGGATTTAGAGGTAGCAGATGCACTTGTTATTCAGGCAGTAAGGGCAAAAGAGGTCGCCTTCGTAGTCCTGGTGGTCTGTGTAGTCATAGTCGTCATAATCTTCGAACATGTCCTCATCTTCATCCAACCAGTCCATGATTGCTTCCTGCTGGGCTTCCTCCTCCCACTGCCTCTCCATCTCTTCCCAGTCGAAAAGGAGCAGAGACTTGCAGGAGTTCTTCTTGCAGAGACAGTTCTCAAGTTTGGCCTTGCAGTGCTCGCAATACTTCACGCACTCGCAGCTGTCCTCGGGCTGGTGGCAGAGAGAGCAGTAACTGACCTTCTCGCGGGAGTTGAACTTGCTTTGAAACCATCTCCCGCAATCGTACTTCTTGATGCCTCGCATGAAGGGGCTTTTGCGGCGCTTCTTCTTTTCGAGGGTCTCTCCAGGGTAAATCAACTTCTGCTTTTCGAGAGTTGTGGATGCGTTCGCGTATGCCTTGCGAAACGCCAAACGCTCACTGCTCGGAGGCTTCTTGCCGTGGAGCTTGTTGAGCTCGTGGCGATGAAAGCGCTTGGACTTGGCTTCCTTCCTCTCGAAGTAGAAGTCGTCGACGGGAGAGAAGTGGTAGAGCTCCATCATGAACTCTCTGTAATCGTTATTTTTGAAGTTGAAGAAATTGCAGTTGCTACAGAAGGGGTTGCAGCCGAGCCAATCGCCGCAATGGCAGAGGTAGGCGGTGTAGGGGGCGTCGTCAATGCCGTAATCGAAGTCATCGTCGAACTTGCCAATCATCTCGAGCGAGAGTTGCTCCCAGTCGTAGCCGTCGTAACGCTCCCAGTCGTAGACCTCGCTGCTGTTGTTGAAGAGGCTATCGGAATCGTAGGGTACTTCGATGTATCCACGTCTCCAATTTGCCCCGTAGCCATAGTTCTCCCCATCTTTCATGTAAAAGCGCAGGCAGGTGCGGCAGTCCTCATTGCAGAAGGGAGTGTCGCAGCCAGAGACCATCTCGGGCTGATGGTGATCGGACATCTCGTTATGGATATACTGCCGGCAGTTCGCACATAACGTGCCCATGCCGATGGTGTTATGGCAGTATGGGCAAAGAGATTCCCCATCAGAGTAGATGCTACAACCATCCTTCAAGAGGATGTCGTCGTTCGGAATCGGGAGGAAGTCATCCTGAGAATTGTTTTCCACGAACTTGAAGCTCTTCCCATCCAATCTTGACTTTTCCAACTGCGTCATGCCAGGCTGACCTTCGCACGTGCAGAAAGCGCGCTTGTGACCGCACTCACACATCTGGGAACAGTCACACTGATGCTCCGTTCCGCAGTGGCGACAGATGGCGTTGGAGTTGATGGGGAGATGAGAGAAATTGTTGTTCGGCATGTGTCCTCCAAAATGGGAGTTGTGTCTCATGTTGAGACGGGTTGTTTGAAATGTGAACCAGGAAAAAAAATTCTAGACCATATGATACTTCCACTTAATGATATAGTAATCAGGGCCGTCAATGAAAAATAATGTCCAGAAGAAAATGTTATTTCTGAAAAGATATTGCATTAAATTATTATTCTCAATCCATTGCAGGTTTTCTATTGCTTTCTCATCTTGTTTGGAATAAGCGTAAGCGCATGCACGCCACAATCTTAATTCTGCGAGAAGCTGGTGATAAGTGAAAGACTTGTAAGGAGAGTCGATGTAGTATTTGAGGTTTTTAAATTCTACAATATTGATTGCTTTGGTAAGCAAGGAAGCAGATTTCTTTGGCTGTTTCAGGATGAGCTTTGCTGCTTGCTCGTAGCTGTTGAAGACCTTTATGTCTTCTACCATGTTGGATGCTGGACTGAACTGCAGGAACAAGGTGAGGATGAGGAGATGGTTCATTTGTTTTCCTCTTCGAAGGTGAAGCCTTCATCTTTTAGGGCTTCAATGAACTCCTCGAAAGTTCCTTCGAAGATGTAACGATTGCTGGAAGTCTTGTCCCAGTCAAAGTTACGGAAGTCCCTCAGTTCACCATAAAACCTCTTGAAGGTCTTCGAGTTCCTATTCAGGACCATATACCAGCCATGGCCAGTGCAATGGTTGCAAATGTATGACCTGCCTGTCATGCCATCATTGTTTATAGCCAAATCGATAATGGATGGTATTCCAATTCTTGCTTTGATATGATCTACCTTAGTCCATTCCTCTTTCGGCTTGAGGAAGGCAATCAATACATATTTTTGCTTCACAGTGAGAAGGTAGGAAAGGGTATGTCCGGAAGGGACAAACTTTCCTTCGAGATAATTCCAATGCTTCAGTTTCATGTAGCTTACTCCTTGAAACTGGGGAAGTAATAGTAACTTCCATCTTTTTCAATAGAGATTCGAATATCAACAATGTTTAATATTTCTGGAAAATCTTTTCTAGTATCAGATTCTTCCAATGATACAGAAAGGCTTTTGCCTTTAGTGAAATCTTGTAATATATTACCAAGTGTGTCTACTTTAATCTTTTCCCCATGGCAAAAGGTTAAGAAAAAGTTTTTATGAATGTGATGGCGTCCTTGGAATCTTTGGTGTTGAAGAGGTATTGAAGCACAGCCTCATCCACTTCCGAGATGCGAACGCTATCGTAAACAGGGCATGCCACAGGCTCACGGCCGTCGACGCTCACCATGCCGTCATTGTAATCCAGCTGAGAGGTGAACAGAAAGGCTCCCTTTATTTCCTTGCGAAGGGAAATCAGCTGCTTTTTTGCCAGTGAGCCGAGCAGCCTGTAGAGGTCCTCCAGCCGCATCATGCGCATCCCCTGCTTCTGCCAATATTTCTGACTGCCCATGAATGACCTGCTGACGCTGTCGCCATCGTGGAGGGTGAGTTGGGAATTGGTATTCTGAATCATCTATATTTCTCCTTTTCTTCTTTGTTACTAAATCTAGAAGCTGTAGCCCAAACCTAATCTTGACGTGATGAATGATGCAGTGCTTAGGCTGCCGAAATGTCTGCCTACCTCGACGCCTGCTTCCATATTGAAGTGTCCCCAAATGGCGCGAAGCGTGCCAGTACTAGACACAGTCCAATTGTCGCGCATGACGTGCTGAACATCCAGGAGGTCGAAGCGCAGACTGCCGTTCACCAGGATGTCTAAATGCTTGCCTACATGAACTTCCATCTGAACCAATGTGTCTGCACGGAAAAGAGGGGAAGTGTCCATGACTTTCTGGGCACCGCCGCCAGTTGCAGCACGAGCTTCCAAGGAAAACCACTTGGAGTCATAGCGAACGAGGAACATGGCCTTGAGCGCGCCTTCAACGAACTTGACGTCGAAGCCGCCGTATGTGTCACTTCCGTGCAGGAAGTCTGCCGAGATGCCGCCGAGAATCTGGAAGTTGCCGGAAGACTTGCCGAGGAGCAATGAGATGGAAGAGTTCAGTGCCACGAAGCGTCCATCCGCAATGTACTTTGTGGTCATGCCACCTAGCTTGAGTTCCATGCGGCCAAAGATGGAATGCAACTTGCCGAGCAGCTTGAACTCTGTGTCTCCTCCGCCTCCGTGAGAGAACTGCTTGCCTTTCATACTCTCCCTCAGGAAGTAGCCGGAAACGAGAATTCTGGAAGGCTCTACGTAGGGCTTGGACTTCTTCTTGCAGTCTTCTCCGCAGTCGTACTTTTTCGTTACCTGAATGTTGTAGGTGTTGCTTCTACGGTTGTCGTTGTAGATGCGGTTGTCGAAAACGTTCTGCGTCGTATTTCTCTGCACGACTTGACGGTTCGTGATTGTGACACGCTTCCGAACTACCTTGCGCCTGATGATGGTGATGCGCTTCCGAACTACCTTGCGCGTCGTGACACGAGTGACTTTTTTACGCATCTGATTGTTGTAGTACTTCATGCCGGAATAGATGTGGAGGCTGTCCCAGATGAGGACGTTACTGACGCAGCGTGGATCTAGCTTGACGATGGCGAGGAAGGCAGCGTTGCGGACGCCGGCAGCCTTGAGCTTGCTGGTGCGACGAAGCTGAAGGTAGGACATGCTGTAGTAGGAACGGGAGATGATGTCGCACTTCTGGTAGTGCGTCAGCTTCTCGACATGGATGGAAGTGTAGTACTTCTTGGCTTCGGCGTTGGTCATGGGGATGACCAGGAAAAGGGCGATGGCGATGAGAAGTTTCTTCATAATACTTTCTCTCCTTGTGGCATTGCCACTGTCTGTGTCTCTGATGAGACTTGGTTTTCAACTCTTTCTTGAAGACCTCTAAGAAGAATTACCTAGAGGCCTTTGGGGAAGGGTCGAAGGCTAGAGTTTCTTGATGTTGTGCACGGCGTTTTCCACGGTAAAAGCCGAAACGTAGCAGAGGAAGATGTACTGCGAAGCCTTCATCAAGAGATCTACCATACCTAGGAAGTCATCTTCAGTGCACATGGTGAGATCTGCCCAAAGAAGTACTTCGTCGGGACGCTGCTGGATGTTGAAGTCCAATGAGATGTTGCTCAACTTGTCGAGACACTTCTGGAGCTTCTCTGTGTCAAAGCGTTGCCTCATGGTAGGCTTGATGCCCAGGTCGACAGCGCGGACAGTGAGAATGGTGCCGTTGAGGCTAGTCTCGAGCTCGACCTTGATATGGTCTTTCTCTACGACGAGCTTGATCTTGCCGTTCTGAATGAGATTGATGTTCGCATGAAGCAGAGCTTCGATTTGCTTTCTGATATCCATGATGTCCTTCCTAGTAATTCTTGGAGCTACGCTTGCCGGTGCGCTTGAGGTGCGCCTTTCGGTAGCAAAGATGCTTCTTGCCTTTTCCTGACTTATAGTCGTCGACGTTCTGCCAGGTACTCTTGCTTCTGAGATCGGCTTCCATCTTCTGAATGGCGATGTAGCTTGCGATGGCGATGAGGTGATAGATCATTTGTGCCTCCTTACAGACCAGTGATGGTGGTTGTGTCAGTCGAAGTGCGGATGGCGAAGCTGAGCTCTTCCATCTCGCGTGTCGGAACGATGGGAGAATTGAAAATCTTTTTTGGTTGTTTCTTCTTCGTCTTCTTCATGATTGTCCTCCTTTGGAAGTTTGTGACTCGAAGTGAGTTTTCAACTCTTTCTTGAAGACCTCTAGGATGAATTACCTAAAGGCCTTGGGGGAAGGGTTGAAGGGGATTACAGGACTGCGGTCTCGTTGCTGCTGTCGTCGATCTCGTCGCAGTCGGAGCTCTTGTCCGTCTCGTTGCTGTCGTCGTAAGCTTCGACCAGACGCTTGGTGGTCATCTTCTCGGTCATGATGTTGGTGAGCCAGGTCGTGACGTTCCAGCTCGGGAAGGCGCGGCGGAACCTGCGCTGGGTCTTGTCCTCGTCCTCGGTGGCGTTGGGGTTGGTGAGCAGGATCTCGTTCTGGGTCTGGTCATGGCTGCCCTTGCGCGTGCTGACGTAGAGGACGCAGTCAATCCACTCTGCCACGTCGCTCATAGGCAGACGGACCCTGAGGTTTGCCTTGACGCAGTTGGGGCTGGCGCCGTCTTCCTTGTTCTCGTTCTCGACCAGGTCGTGATTGAGGCACATGTAGATCAGGTCCGACTGGCCCTCCGAACGAAGCGTGCGCTCCTTATCGGACAGGAAACGCGTGCGCTTCATCACCTGATACATCCAGTGCACCTCGCCTTGACCCTTGACGTCGAGGAAGGTGTAGAGCCAGTTCAGCACGTGCTCGGGCCTGGCGACCTTGTGGAAGTAGGTGTAGTCACGCTGGCTGAGCCACTCGCTGGGCTCCTCTTTCACGGGCTCGAGCGTCATGTGGAGCATGTCGCGCTCGTCCTTCGTGGTCATCCAGAGGGTGAGCAGGGCGACTTCCACGTTGTCGAGGTTGAGCCAGATCTTGAGGGCCTCGTTGTCCTCGACCATGACGCTGGTGTCGTACTTCTTCTGCCAGTCGAAGAAGTTGCTGGCCTTCATCAGACGACGGACCTTCTCCATGTTGCTGATGTCCTCATAGGAATTCCAGAGATGGCTACGGGTGTTCTGACGGTTGGTGTTCTGCATTGGAAACTCCTTGCCCTTTGTTTTCGGGCGCAGTGCCTCATGAAATGAGGCGGGTTAGTTGGAGCTCAACTGCTCCTTGAAGACTTCCATCTAGATTAGTGATGAAAGCCTTGGGGGAGAAGTAGAACTAGCGGATCTTCTTGAGGCCGTCCTTGGTGAAAAGGTAGGTGCCGATGCCGGTCATCTCGGTGACGACGTGCTCGGGCATCTTGCTGATCAGCTTGATGGAACCGGAGATGCGGGCCTTCCAGTCCACGATGATGGGGCCGGAGATGATAGCGTCGCCCATGACGATGGAGTTGCCGATGGCCTGAGCGCCGTTCTCCAACACCGCGTTGCCCTCCACACGGGAATCGTCGAAGGCGCGACAGTCCTGCTTGACCCAACAGGAACCCTTCTGGTCGAGGTTCTCGGGACCCACGTAGCCGCCGAGCGTGCCGACCTTCACCTTGTTCTTGCCCATGCCGAAGGTGCGCAGCGCCTGGATGCGGTAGATGCGCACCTTCTTGCCGTGGCTGTCCATGATCTCGATGCTGTCGTTGGGCAGGAAGCTGTACTTGCGGTGACCCTTCTGCTGGGACATCTTCTGCACCGTCTTCTGCTGCTTCTTCATGCCGGGGCGGTTCTTCCTGGGCTCCCTGCTGACCTGCTTCTCGGCCTCCTTCTTGTTGCCCTTCTTGTTTTTCTTGTTGCTGTCCTGGTTATTCTTCTTGGCCATGGTGTCCTCCTTGTGGACAATGTCTCTTTCGAGACGGTTGGTGAGCGGTATTGCTCAACTCTTTCTTGAAGACTTCCAACAAGAATTAGCTGGAAGCCTTGGGGGAAGGGTTGAAAGAGGTTATGCTTTGAGTTCTGCCATCTTCTTCTCGTACTCCTCCTTGGTCAGCTGCTTGTTCTTGAAGCAATATCGCTTACCTATGAGGTATTGGCAGTCGTAGCAGTACTTGCAGGCGATGCAGTCGGTGCAGTCTTCACAGGAGATGCAGGTGGTGCAGTTGGTGCAGGTGGCGCAGTAGGTGCAGGTGGTGCAGTTCTTGCAGTTATTGCAGTAGGTGCAGTCGTAGCAGTACTCGCAGTACTGGCAGCCAGAGCAGTCACTACAACAGAGATTTCTGTCGTCCTGATGTTTCATATCCACTTTCCTTTCTGTGCATTATTGCACAAGTTTGTGTCTCTTTCAAGACTTTGGTGAGCGGAATTGCCCATCTGCTTATTGCATGACTCCTTGGAATCATCTAAAAAACAGATGAAGCCTTAGAATTCTTTTTTAATCCTCTCTGATAAGGAAATGCTTTCAAACCTTGAAAAAGCAAACCACTTTTTACCTAAATCTTTCAAGGAGGCTCCTATGTGGTAAACATCAGTTTCATCTATTATGAGAAAGCGGTCGTGGGATTTAGTGAATTGCTTTATTTTTATATTAGGATATTGTGAGTTGTATTTTTCTATGTCCAGCTGCAATTGCGTTGAAATATTCCTTGTAAGTATTGTTACCTTTACATTTTCCTTTCGTTTACTGAAAAGAGCAAGGATAGTATCATCCACATAGTTGTCAATTAGTATTATTGACTTTCTTGCACTTCTAATAAGATTAGAAACGAAGTTGTAGGCATCAAATACCTGCCCATCAAAGAAAATGCCCTTACTGGGCTTGATGCTCTTGTCTTCTATTGCATTGAAGACTTCCTCAAACTTCTGGTCGTGCTCCAACAGTTTTGTCTCTATCGAACCTAATCTCTGGAAAACTTGAGCATTTTCAGATAAGAACCTACGCATGGCTACGAAAGCATCAATGATTTTTATGCTGACTTCTATTGCCACTTTACTTCTAAGGATTCCTGCAAGCATAGCAACGCCTTGCTCTGTAAAGGCAAATGGTAATTTTCTTAATCCCTTTTTCTCTTTGTTGGAAATCGCAAATTGCGACATCCAATTATCTAATTCTTCAGTAGTTAATTGGAACATAAAATTGGGTGGGAATCTTTTTATGTTTCTTTTAACCTGTTCGTTTATTCTTCTTGTCTCAACATCATACATCTCAGCCAAGTCTTTGTCAAGCATAACTTGCTGATCCCTAATACTATAAATCTTATCTTTTATTTCTAAGTTTACAAGTTCATTTTTCACGTCGAATACTCTGTAATCTTAATCTTTAAATTCCTTTCGTCCAGTTTTAGGAAATGCTTTTGTAAATTAATTAGTTTTTCCAAATTCATCCTCTCAAGTGATGCCTCCTTCTGTAAGAAAGCATCATGCTGGGAAGATGAACCGGCGGGAACTAACGGGAAGCGAGGATGCGGAGGTCACAGAGGTGCTTCAGCGTGGCGTGGAGCTTCTCGGCGACCTTTTCGGTGCTCTCCTTGACATGGAAGCTGAGCTCGGCCATGGGCACGGAGCGCGAGCGGTTCAGAACGACGAAGTTCAGGGTGTTGCTGTCCGTCCATGCCTCGATGTAACCAAGCTTGGATTGGCTGTCCTCCAGGCGGGCCGTGACATAGGGCAGGCCGTGGGGCGTGATGTCCTTCATGAGCTTGAAGTTGAGGTTGCCTAGCCAGTTCTCGTCGTTCATCAGGTTGAGATAGCTGAAGGTGGCGGGGATTGTGTTGACGTTGGTGTTCTGCATTTTGTCCTCCTTGTGGACAATGTCTCTTTCGAGACGGGTTATAGAGCTCACAGGCTCCATCTGAAACAATGCAAAAGAAATGCTTCCTGGGGAATCAGTGAACTAGTCGCGTTCGACCATTACTAACTCTTGCCAATCATTGGAATACTCATTTATTCTTTCCCTGAAGACTGCCTTGTTGCCTTCCAAGTTGATGCATTCGGCAACCATAATATATCTTCCTGTTACACTGAAACGAAGAAGCTTCTTGCAGCGCTTGGGCTTCTGGAAAACATGGTAGCTGTTTTCCTTTGAACTCTTGCACTCACAGCCACTCATGGCAAAGCAGAGGAAACCGATGACTAACCAGATGCAGGAGCCAAGAAGGAAGCCCTTGATGAAACCTTTCATTGCCTTTTCCTTTCTGTTGAGGGTTGCTAACTAACAAAGGATTATTTCATGAAGTTCTAACTTTCCTGACTGGCTTTCCAGCTGACGTACTTCTTGTAGGCCAAGATGCTGACGACGGCAGTCACGAGTATCACCACGCCAAAGAACCAGTAGAACGAGTTGTCGTAGATGCTGATGCCGTCGAACCATGAGTCAGGCCATTTGTGGTATGCGGCAGAGCCGTAGTTGGGATAGTTGTCCCACTGAATCTTGCCCCTGAGCATGAACCAGCAGAACGCGATGAAAGCCAGGACTGCGAGAACTTTCTTACCCATGATGCTATCTCCTTGTTGGGGATTTTGAGCATAATGCTCGTTGTTTCAACTCTTCCTTGAAGACCTCTAAGAAGAATTACCTAGAGGCCTTGGGGGAAGGGTGGAAAGTTGCCTACTGCAGGTAGCTGCGGATGGTGCGGGTGAGCGTCGAACGCATGTCCCACGGAGCGATGAAGGAGGCGTAGCGCCTTACCACCTTGCCGTTGTGCTTCAGCACGAACTCGGTCTTGCCGGTCTGGCGTTGGGTGATGGTGAGGGTGTGATCCTGCGGGCCATCGGTGCCGATGATGAGCTCCATCTCGATCTTGGTGCCGTCGAAGCTGTGCGCCTTGACCTTGTAGAAGTTGCCACGGCAGTCATTGTCGAAGCACCTGGAGCTTTCCATCATGGTGTGGCTGAAGCTGAGGCTGTCGGTGTCTGCGGTGAGGAAGGCCTCGACGTAGCTCTGCGCGTCCTTCGGGTTGACGAAGCGCTTGAAACGCCAGAGGTGGTTTGGGCGCTGGACCTTCCAGTTCTCGAGGCGCAGGCACATGGCGTCCTTGTTCCACTGGTTGGTCATTGTGGAGATGAGAAGGGTGCCGTTGATGACGTAGACTTCGATGACAGGGTACTTGACTCCATCGCGGGTGGTGAGGGTGGTGACCGTGTAGCGCTTGCCGAGCAGGAAGTTCTTGAGACCCTCCTTGACCTGGCTGAAGTAGTCCTTCTTCTCGACGACCTCGAAGTTGGCCATGTTGTCCAGGACCATGAGATTCTTCTCGTTGTCCTTGTCGGTGGTGGCGTCGTCGATGACGATCTAGGTGCTCTCGATGTTGGTGTTCTGCATGATAGTATCTCCTTGGCTTGTCTCTTTCGAGACGGGTTAGTGAGCAAAATTGCTCAGGTTTCAACTCTACCTTGAAGACTTCTAACAAGAATTAGCTAGAAGCCTTGGGGGAAGGGTCGAAGGGGATTAGAGCAGCTGCGAGAGGTTGCTCAGGACGTCGCGGTCGCGAAGGAAGCGGTTGAGCTTGCGACGAGTGATCCATGCAGGGAAGCGCCCGTTGAAGTAGCCTACCTGCTCGCCATCGTGCATGAGCTCCATCGTGACGTAGGTCTTGTTGGTGCCGGTCATGCAAACGTAGAGCGTACAGGGGATCTTGGTGCCGGTCATGTCGACGTCGAGCTCGACGGTGATGACGCCCTTGTCGTTCTTGTGCTCCTTGACTTCGTGCTGGTTGTAGCTGCACTTCGGGTCGAAGAAACGCGTGCGGTCCATCATCTCGTACATCCAGTGGATCTGACCCATGCTGTCGACGTCCATGAAGCACTCGACATAGCTGCCGACGTACATCGGGTTGACGTACTCCTTGAAGTACCAGAAGCCGTTGTGGCGGTAGGGCTTCCAGTCCTCGAGGTGCATGCAGAGGCGGTCCTGCATCTCGGTCTTGCCGCCGTACTTGACCTCCTCCTGCATGGTGGAGATGATGAGCATGCCTTTGTCCTCGCCGTCCTTCTTCACCTTGACCTCGATGACGGGATACTCGACGCCGTCCTTGGTGGTGCGGGTGGAGATGCTGTAGTCGTGGAACAGCAGGCTCGGCATGCGCTTGCTGTCCTTGCGGAGCTGGTCGCAGACCTGGTCGAAGTAGGTCTTATCCTTGGTGTCCATCTTGGTCTCCTTGTTGGTGGCGACGGTGTTCTCGGAATCTGTGGTGTTCGACATGGTGGTCTCCTTCTTGTTGACGGAATTGACGAGCTGCTGCATGAGCTCAGGCAGTTTCTTCGTGGAAACGGGGACGTTGTTCATGTTCTCGCTCTTGTAGCGGAGGTTGACGAGAAGCTTCTTGCCGGGCTGGTTCTCGGGACGGTAGGTGGACGTCACGAAGACGAACTTGTCATCCATGGTGACGGCGAGCATGTCCTTTTTGGAATTCATCTCGACGGACATGCCGAGCTTGGTGAGGGCCTTGCTGACGGTACCGAGGTGGGCTTTCTCCTGGTTGACGTTGGTGTTCTGCATTTTGTCCTCCTTGTGGACAATGTCTCTTTCGAGACGGGTTTGAGAGCGGAATTGCTCAGGTTTCAACTCTACCTTGAAGACTTCCATCTAGATTAGTGACGAAAGCCTTGGGGGAAGGGTTGAAGGCTAGTGGAGGTCGTTGAGAATGGGCTCACTGGAAGGATGGAGCTTGGAAATGATGCTCCACATGTCGAGGCAGGTCTCGCTGCTGTTGCTGCGCCTCAGCATGACCCTCGCAGAGAGGTTGATGAACTCGTTGAGCAGGAACGGGAAGTCGTGGGCGAGCATGGGGGAAAGCTGGTGGAAGCTGATGGTGCCCTCGCTACACTTGAACGTCAACTTACTTTGGTTGATGACGACCCAGGCGAGATTCTTCGAATCCTTATCTTCCCTGAGACTGATGGTAATCTCGTCATTGACGATGCTGTACATCTTGCTGTAGATGACCGGTCCGTTGATGAAAATGCTGTCGTAGAGGTTGTTCAGGTCCATGATGGTTCTCTCCTCTTCTAGGCGCCGTGCCTGATGTTGTGGGACTTGTCTTTGGAGGCTTGGGTGACCTTGCCGCTGGGCTTCTTGGTTGCCTGGAAGCCGCCGGACTCGTAGTCCTCGTCGTGCTCGTTTGTCCGATGGTCGGTGTGGCATTTGCAGAGGCCGCACCAATGTTTGTTGTCGACACGATTGTCTTTGGGTTTCTCGAATCTCATCTGTCTTTCTCCTTGTCTTTGTCTCTTATAGAGACAGATTTGCGAGCGAAATTGCTCAACTCTTTCTTGAAGACTTCCAACAAGAATCAGCTGGAAGCCTTGGGGGAAGAGTTGAAAGAGGTTAGGTTTTAAGGCTTTGAGTTATAGTGCATCATTTACCTTTATCCCAATCACCATACTTATTTTCCATTGCCTTTTTACCTTTTCGTTCTTTTCTTTCTTCTTCTAGTTCATTTTGTTTATTTTTGAGTTTTTCCATCTTTCCCTCGTACTCCTCCTTGGTCAGCTGCTTGTTCTCGTAACAATACTGCTTGCCTGTGAGGTCTTGACAATAGGTACAGTCCTTGCAGCCCTTGCAGTTCTCGCAGTTGGTGCAGTCATTGCAGTCCTTGCAGTCCTTGCAGTCCTTGCAGTTCTCGCAGTTGGTGCATAAGTAACAGTCCTTGCAGTTCTCGCAGTTGGTGCAGAAGTGGCAGTGCTTGCAGTTGGTGCAGTTCTCGCAGTTGGTGCTTAGGAGGCAGTCTTTGCACTTGGTGCAATTCTGGCAAAAAAGGCAGGAGGTGCAGTCTGAGCAGAAGGAGCAGGACTTGCATCCAGAGCAGTCCTTACAAAGGGTATTTCTGTCGTCCTGATGTTTCATATCCACTTTCCTTTCTGTGCATTATTGCACAAGTTTGTGTCTCTTTCGAGATGGTTGGTGAGCGGAATTGCCCATCTGCTTATTGCATGATTCCTTGGAATCATCTAAAAAACAGACGATGCCTTAGAATTCTTTTTTAATCCTCTCTGATAAGGAATTGCTTTCAAACCTTGAAAATGCAAACCACTTTTTACCTAAATCTTTCAAGGAGGCTCCAAAGTGGTAAACTTCCTTTTCATCTATAATTAAGAATCTATCGTGAGAATTAGTGAATTGCTTTATTTCTATCTTAGGATATTGTGAGTTGTATTTTTCTATGTCCAGCTGCAATTGCGTTGAAATATTCTTTGTAAGTATTGTTACCTTTACATCCTTTTTTCTTTTACTGAACAAAGTTAAAACTGTATCATCAATGTAATTATCAATTAGGATTAAGGACATCTTTGCTGATCTTATCAAATCCGAGACGAATCTGTAAGCATCAAATACCTGCCCGTCAAAGAAAATCCCTTTTTTAGGTTTTATTTCTTTGCTCTCTATGGCATTGAAAACTTCCTCGAACTTCTTGTCATGTTCTAAGAGTGTTGTTTTATGTGCAAGCTGTTGTATTTCTATTAATTTAACTCTTTCAAATAACTGGAAATTTTTTGCTAAAAATCTCCGCATGCCTACGAAAGCCCGCATAATCCCAATGTTAACTTTTATTGCTTCACTACTTCTAAGAACCCCTGCAAGCATCGCTACGCCTTGCTCTGTAAATGCGTATGGAAGATATCTTCTTCCGCCCCTTCCCATTTTTGTGGTCGCAATTTGCGACCTCAAAGCTTCAGATATTGAAGTTGCATTTTGCGATTTCAAGTTTAGGGTCTCTTTAGTAGCCAACTGGAACATAAAATCTTCAGGAAATCTTTCTATATTTCTTTTGACAGCCTCATTGAGCCTTTTAATCTCAACTTGATACAACTCAGCCAAGTCCATGTCAAGCATAACCTGCTGATTTCTTATGGTATAAATCTTATCTTTTATTTCTAAGTTTACAAGTTCATTTTTCACGTAGAATACTCTGTAATCTTAATCTTTAAATTCCTTTCGTCCAGTTTTCGGAAATGCTTTTGTAAATTAATTAGTTTTTCCAAATTCATCCCCTCAAGTGATGCCTCCTTCTGTAAGAAAGCATCATGCTGGGAAGGTGAACCAGAAATGGTTCTAGGGAAGGAGGTTTTCTGCGAAGACTTGTTGCTAGTGCGCCTCGCTCACCCCGCAAGAACGGCCGTTGCTGATGATGCTGCTGCCGATGATATGAAATAATCCAAGGCTGTAGTAAAGTGAAGCCGCCCCCGTGAACTTCTTGCCATGGCTCTCAGGAATCCAGACCTTGATGGTCTCGGCTTCCTTGCCGGAGAGGAAGCAGAAGACGCTGAGGATAGTCTGAGCATCATCCATGGTCTGGCAGAGCTCCTGGAAAAGGCGAAGGCCGTCCTTGTCCTCGAGCACATTGGCGAGAGGGACATCCCAGAACTCTGGAGACTTCACCGGCTCGCGCCTGTCGACGCTCACCATGCCGTTATTGTACTCCAGCAAGCTGGACCACAACCAGCATCCCATGTCCTTGCGAAGGGTCTCGAGTGTCATCATGTCGCTGGTCTGCATGCACTGCTTGGCGAACTTATAGTAATCCGACATTCCTGCCATTCGCATGCCCTTCTCCTTGTAGTGCTCACGGCTCTGCTCGAAGGTTCCCCTGAAACCTGTGTTGATGAGTTCCATGCTTGATGAGGACTTGGAAGGCTTTTCGAAGAGAAGGTCCCATGCTTCTTCCTTGCGTCCGTTCATAGCCAAAGCCATCGCTTCGCTGAGATTGTCGAGGTTCATCTGCATTGCTCTTCTCCTTCTGCCTCGTTGTTGAGGCTTGGTTGTGTGGAGCTCAACTGCTCCTTGGATGCCTCTATCTAGATGATATTTTCTCCTTTCGTCTCAATCATGCTGTGGGTTCATCCTCTCAAGTGATGCCTCTAAAAAGAATCAATTGAAAAGACAATCAATTAGAAAGAATCATCTTGATATTTCAATTAAAATATGATTTTTATCAGGAACAGAAACAAATACATCTTCCCCTTTTCTCAAACCCAATGACCTGACAATATCATTATTAAAATACATCCCCAGCCTTTCACCAGACAATTTTATAACTCTCTGCTTCATTTTAAGTGGAGTATCCCTTAACTCTCCAAGTACTTTGTTAGAAGAGGTTTTTTCAAAAGAAAAGTAATCACATTTAGAGCATTGATAACTGAGAGCTTTATTTTTAGCTCCTGCAACCTTGACCTTAACTTCTTTCAATTTATTATTACATTTTGGACATTTCATGTTTTCTTTGCATTAATCATGTAAAGGATATTTTCTTTCAACTCCAGCAAGAGATAATATCCATCTCTTTCAATTTCTATCTTGTTCCCTTTTTTTCTAGGGTTTTTTGTTGTAAATATTATCTCTACAAATTTAACCCAAGGAACATCTTTTTCATGCTCCTCCAAATAATGCTGAGTAGGTTTGATTTCTGAAAAATAAACCATTCAAGCCTCCCCTACTACAAAAGTGTAGTATAAATTACTATATAAGTTTTTTGGATTTTTCACGATTAGATGAAAATTATTTTTATGTTTAAATTGCTTTCTTTTAGTTTCCGGAAAGCTTACGGAAAAGTTAAAGTTCTTCCGAAATTCATCCTCTCAAGTGATGCCTCCAAAAAGAATCAATTGAAAAGATGAAATCATGCTTGTATACTATCAAGCTTTTCAATTAATTTGAAAGCTTCTTTGTCGAATTTAGAGAATGCAAACCATTTCTTGCCTAAATCTTTCAAAGATGCTCCAAAGTGGTAGACTTCCTTGTTGTCTATTATTAGAAATCTATCGTGAGAATCTGAGAATTGTTTTATCTCTATCCCATGATACTGCGAGTTATACTTCCTTATGTCAAGTTCCAATTGTCTTGATATATTTTTTGTAAGTATTGTGACTTTTACATCCTTACTTATCTTGCCGAGAAGCACTAATACAGTCTCGTCAACATAATTGTCTATTAATATTACCGACTTCTTTGCCGACCTTATCAAGCCGGAAACAAATTTGTAAGCATCAAACATCTGTCCATTAAAGAAGATTCCTTTTGAAGGCTTTAAACTCCTCTCCTCTAGCGCATTGAAGACTTCCTCAAACTTCTGGTCGTGCTCAAGAAGCTTCCTGTCAATCCTTGCAAAGACCTGAGAACTATCCCCAATATATTTTCGCATTGCTATGAAAATCCGCATAATTGCTATATTTACTTCTATTGCTTTATGGCTCCTCAGTATTCCAGAAAGCATTGCTACGCCCTGCTCTGTGAATGCATAGGGCAAGTATCTAATGCCTCCCCATCTTGAGGTTCCAAATTGGAACTTCAAGTTTTGTATATCTTTAGCAGTCAATTGAAACATGAAATCTTCAGGGAACCTTTCAATGTTTCTTTTCACTGCCTTATTAAGATTTCTTGTCTCAACTTCATACAATTCAGCCAAGTCCCTATCAAGCATGACTTGTTGATTGCGGATAGTGTATATTTGATTCTTTATTATTTCATTTTCCATGCTGAAATGAAAATTATTTTTATGTTTAAATTGCTTTCTTTTAGTTTCCGGAAAGCTTACGGAAAAGTTAAAGTTCTTCCGAAATTCATCCTCTCAAGTGATGCCTCCTTCTGTAAGAAAGCATCAGGTTCAGAAGACGAACTTGGAGCTAGCGACGGCGCCAACGATTGTAGACGGGCTTTCTTTTGGCAGGCTTGTGGCGCTTGAAGTGGCGATGCCTCTTCACATGCCGATGGTTGCGGTAGGTCGTGTTGCAGCCATTGACGTTTTGGTCACAGTTCGTGAATACGAAAGCCATAACCAGAACACCGAGAAGGATGTATACGTACTTCATTGACTTTCTCCTTGTTCGAGAAACTTCAGAAAGTTCTCGTGAAACTTAGGGGTTGCGAGCAGATCATTTTCACTGAGGCAAATCTCTGCTCCGTGCCCACACTGACCACAGATGGTGCACTTCTGCAAATGGCACTCCGGTTGAAGATGACAGTTAGGAGTTGTGTTCAGAAGGCAGAACCTGCAAACGTCTTCGGTTTTCAGAGGCATGTGGTCTCCTTTCTAGTACCAGCCGTCGCTGCATACCCACTTGCTCTTCTCGTTGTCCCAGTAGCCACCTTTACAGTACTCGGTACCGTAAGGGTCTTTCAAGTTCAACACACATTGTTTTTCGACAGGCGCGATTGCCGTCGTGAGGACCTGCTCAGGAACCAATTGGAGATTGTAGCATTCGCCCATGAAGCCATCGGTACAAACATTGTACTCTGGCTGATAAACGATGCAGGTTACTTTGTCGACATCTGCGAGGTCGTCCCACTGGTTCGGCCAGTAGGTGAGGGTTGAGGCGAGCGTATTCTTCTGACCGCACTTGCCGTTGACACAGACCTTGACCTTCAAGTTCCTGGGAACGTTGGAGTCCTGGGGATCATTGATGTACTCAGCTGAACACTCGACCGTGGTGGTGGAGTCCTTCTTGACGACATCGAAGCTAACCTCGATGTTGTCGTTCTTGTTGGTGTACTCGATGACCGTGCTGCCGTTCTCGGTCATGAGCTCGATGTGTGGGCGCTCGCAGGGCTGGTTGCAGCCGGTGAGAGCCAGAAGGGTGAGAAGCATTGCATTCTTTTTCATTGTTCGTTCCTTTTGCCTGTTAAGGCGACTTGTCTCTATATTAGAGACGTTGGTGTTCATCTGCTCAAGTGATGCCTCTAAGAAGAATCAATTGAAAAGATGAAGTCATGCTTGTATACTATCAAGCTTTTCAATTAACTTGAAAGCTTCTTTGTCGAATTTAGAGAATGCGAACCATTTCTTGCCTAAGTCTTTCAAAGAAGCTCCAAAGTGGTAAACTTCCTTGTTGTCTATTATTAGAAATCTATCGTGAGAATTATTGAATTCTTTGATTATTATTTTTGGATACTGCGAGTTGTATTTATCTAGGTCTAACTGCAATTGCTTTGTTAGTTTAGTATAGATTGTTATCTTAACATTCTTTTTTCTTTTCTGAAATAGGGTAAGGATAGTATCATCAACATAGTTGTCTACTAATACTATGGATTCCTTTGCTGCTCTAATTATGTCTGAAATAAATTTGTATGCGTTGAATACTTGGTTGTCGAAAAATATTTTTTTCTTTGGTTTTATTTGTTTGTCCTCTATTGCGTTGAAGACTTGCTCGAATTGTTTGTCAGTCTTTGTTTCATATGTTATTTGTCTTTTTTCTATTGTATCAATCCTATTGAATACTTGAGCATTCTCTGTAATGAATCTTCGCATAGAGACAAAAGCTCGCATGATTTCTATGTTTACTTTTATTGCTACATCACTTCTAAGGATTCCTGCTAGCATTGCAATGCCTTGTTCTGTGAAAACGTGCGGTAGTTTTCTTGTGCCACCCCATCTTGAAGTCACAAATTGTGACTTCAAGTTTTGTAATTCTTTTGTAGTCAATTGAAACATAAAATCTTCAGGGAATCTTTCTATGTTCCTTTTTACAGCTTGATTTAAAACTTTATTTTCAATATTATATAAGACAGCTAAATCTATATCAAGCATGACTTGCTGATTGCGAATAGTGTATATTTTATCCTTGATGTCCAAACTAATTACCTCATTTTTCACGATTAGATAGAAATTATTTTTATGTTTAAATTTGTTTCTCACAGTTTCTGGAAACCTTACATAAAAGTTAAAGTTCTTCCGAATTCATCCTCTCAAGTGATGCCTCCTTCTGTAAGAAAGCATCATGCTGGGAAGGTGAACTAGGGTGGGGCTAGAGGCTAGTCCATCACGAAGCAGTCCCTGACCATGCGGCCGGCGGGGAACTCGTAGTCGGAGTCGCTGAAGTACCAGGCATTGTAGGCCCTGATGTAGCGCTCGTAGAGCTCGGCCTCGGCCATGGGGTTGAGGATGGTGGAGGTGTTGTGGCAGGTGCAGGCGCGCTCGCCGCAGCAGGGCAGGTCGCGCTTGGTGGCGTCGTGGATGCAGGTGAGGGTATAGTGCTTGTGATCGCCACGGTTCTTGGAGCCTGGACCACGGGAGGTGTCCTTCTTGCGGTTGAGGATGTTCTGAGCTCGCTTGAACTTCATGCTTCTCTCCTTATTGATGTCTAGTCTCAAATGAGACGGTTGGTGAGCGAAATTGCTCGTTCTCTCAAGTAACGTATCAAGCCATCTTGACACGTTAGGTTGGGAAAGCGAACTAGAAAGACTGTTCGGACATGAGCCTCTTGTAGTTGTCTGTGAGCTGCTCTTTGTTGTCACGGTTCCACCAGTAGAAGGCGCGGTTGATGCAGAACCAAAAGGCGATGGTGCTGAGAATGAGAATCGTGTACTTGTCCATGTCTTGTTCCTTTCGCTGTGCCTATTATATTAGGCTTGGTTGAGAAATGTTCTAGTAGCCGAAATGTTTGTGTACTCATTGAAGAGGTTTTCCGGGGTATAAAAGGCTATTCCAGTTAAGGAAAGAAAAGAAAACAGTTTACACTATGTGCATTCTTCTATTATGGAAACTACAATTGCTATTATGCAGTTATTCCCTGAGTAAATGGGTTTTCCACGAGGATTTCAGCTGCTTTTGGAGTAGTTCTCAGAACCTTTTTCCATCCACAAATGCTTCTTTTTTCCTCTATTTCTACTAAGCCTAAATCTTCAAGTTGTAATTTAATTTTATTACCTTGTCTTGCAGATATCTTTAAAGCCTTGTAGATTTCGGATGTCCCATAGTGCGGGTACTTAGATACGAAGTCTAAGAATTGTTGTTGTTGTTTATTTAGTGAAGATGATTTTGTGATTGAATTATCATTTTTATAATCCATAATTTTTTGCATGGTTTGTTCAAATTCTCTTTGAGTACCATCTGTTTTTAAACCGATATCACAGTGTAAAGTATCGTTCATTTTGTCAACTTCATACTTTAACCTATCCATGTCAACACCATTATCCAACCTTTTTGATCTTGCAAGTCCAGAGAACTGCATTGTCAATCTATCCTTAACATGTTTATCGGTAACACCTTCTGATTTGTCAACAGCTAATTCTGTCTTAATTACAAAAGGTTCATAGTGCCTTTCAGCTAATCTTACTATTGCGTTACCTACTGGTAACATTGTGAAAAATTTCTTGTTTTCTTTCAACATCATTAAAGCTGAAGATATTTCAATATCTTGTGGCAACATTTGCTGGAAGTTTACTACTGTAGCTGAGTTTCCAACAATTGTATCTGACAACTTTGAAATGTGTTGATCAAGACAAATTAATGAAGTATTGTATTCCCTAAGCTCTCTGTAAATCATGTCAGTAACTGATTCTGTTACAAACATTGTTTTTTGTTTTAGGAAAATATTGTGTGCTTCATCTACTAAGATTGCGTATTCAAACTCGTTAGTTGAACCAACTTGGTTTGATTTTTTGTATTTGTAAATATAACTTAATACGTACTCACAGAAAAATTTCTTTTCTATATTACTTAATGAGTTCATTTCAAAGATAATTCTTCTATTAAATAAATCTTCAATGTTGATTAATGGCTTTTCTTTATGATTAACAACTTTAGCGAAGTCGCCAAAGGTTAAAGCGTGAGCGATTCTTAAGGCAGATACTAACCATTCTGATTCTCTGGTTTTCTTATTACCCTGGTCTAAATCTTTTTGTTCTAACCTATCTTTAATTTGGTGCCATGTAGGATAATTATCTGATCCCTCGTATACACCAAACTCTTTGAATGTTTTATCTAATACTTCTGAAATTAATTTGTGTACACCATAAGATGCTGAAAAGCTTTCAGTGATTAAATCTGTTAAAATGTTTAACCATTCTCTTGGTGATACTCCTTTTGGAGGTCTATTTATATTAATCTTGAAATTATTTGTAATTTGTTCGTTACCAATAGTAAAACACATGATTGTTTTATCTTTAAGCATTAATGGTCTGAAAGATTTCTTCCAATCAAAAATTAAAATAGGTTTGTCTTTTAAGATTAATTGGTTTAATATTTGGAATGCAAAATTGGTTTTACCTGAACCACTCATCCCTGTAATACATAAGTGTCTACACCAATCCCTTTCTCTTAAAGAGAAATCATATAGAACTTTGTTAGAATAAATTACTTTACCTAAAGGATATTCTCCTTGAATAATCTCCTGTTTAGGAGGTTCTAAAAGAACTTGATCTGCAATAAAAGATTCGTTAACATTTTTGTAGTATAATGCGGAAATAGTTTGTTCTATCTGTCTTTTGTTATCCATGTTAGTTGTCATAGCATAATTTAAGTAAAGTATGTCAGCTTTTTTACCTATAATAGGTCTAAGCCTCTTACACATTTCCTCAATAGACATTTTTCTTTCCATTTTTTTATTCCTCTAAGATTTGGTCAAGAACACTTAATCTGTTTACCTTTTCCTCTTGCTCTTTCATTTTTTCTCTTAGTTCTTTTTTTAGCATTGCAACATCTCTCCAAGTGTTCAACTTTTCTTGAAGTTTTAATTCTTCAATTTCAATTAGTTTTTTTCTCATTTCTAATTTATCTTTAGGTTGAACATCAGGACCAGCTTCTAAAATGAAGTTGTTAATGTCCATCTTGATTTTTTCTATATCTTTGAATAATGAATAATTTAGAGTTTCTCTTTCACTGATTAATAATCTAATATCATTGATTGAATTGTTAAGAGAAGTTACTTGTTCGTTTTGCATTGACTTCAAAATGTCATCAAAATTCTCATCAGCTTTCTGATTATCATAGTTTCCTATAAATTGGAAAAGCCTATTCTTCGGGTCTTCCATGTTGTTTTGTGTTTGAGTTTCCATTTTGATTTTTTGTTTTATTTGTCCTTATTGAGTGGTAGTGATATATAAAGGTTTTGTTTTTGTTATTATTGGTTAGTGGTGTCTTTTAATACCTTAATTAGGCCTAAGTTGTATTCAACTATTGGCTTAGACAGAGGTTTTTTATAATAAACCATTTCATCAAGATAATGCAGGTATGTAACATGCCCAGTATAATCACTTTTGTTTTTCGGCTTTTCCAGGTCTTCCATGCCAAGGATGTTGTAGCAACCTTTTGGCTTTTGCCTTTTTCCTAAATCTTCTTTGCCTTTAAGATCTTCAATATCATCTCTACATTTAGTACGCAATTCATTCCCACCCCTAGTAGTGTCTAGAGTTTGCTTTAGATAACGTCTTAATGATATTCTATCTTTTTGTTCTATATTTTTTTCATACATTTTTTATTGCCTCCTTTTTTATGTATTCTAAATTATTCTTAATTAATTCATTTCCAGGATCTATTTCAAAAGCCTTATTCAAATCCTGAATTGCACCAGCATAATCCCCACATCCTTTTTTTGCTATTCCACGATTGTTATATATATCTGCATCTTCAGAATCTATTTCAAAAGCCTTATTCAAATCCTTGATTGCACCGGCATAATCGTCAATATATATTTTTATCTCCCCACGAACGGCATATGCTTTTCCATATTCAGGATCTATTTCAAGTACCTTATTGCAATCTTGCATTGCACCAGTATAATCCTTAAGTTTTATTTTTGCAATCGCACGATTACAATATATATTTTCAGATTCAGAATCTATTTCGAGAGCCTTATTGTAATTCTTAATTGCACCATCTAGTTCTTCATTTTTAGATTTTTTACCTCCAAGAGAACTAAGCACCATCGCTACTAACGAAATTGATTTCCGACTTTTAAACAATTTATCCTTAATTAATTCTGTAGATTCATTAAATCCTTTTGTTGATGTATTCTCTATCAAAACTGAAGAATTACCATCATCTAAAGTGTTAAGAACATGAGTTTTTGAAGCCAATACTCCAACATCCAAACCATGCCTTAATCCAAGTATTGTATATAAGGAAGTAAGAGCAACGCAATTTCCAATTTTGTCATTTCCTTCAATCTTAGCATCTATAGCATCTGTTGTCAAAAATTTATCATTTTCATAAACATACCTTCCTTCCCATAGAAACTTAAAAAGAGCATTAGCTACATATTTATCAGAATTTTTTATGCCTAAAAGCCTTCTAAAACGGCTTTTCTTGTGAAGAAATCTTTCGAACTCTAAATCCAAATAATCAATTTTATCTTCATATTCCTGAATTTTATCTTCAGTATCAAGGCCAGAGGCTATCAACAGCCCTCTCTTAAGAGTGCACATTCCTGATTTAAGTTCATCTACAAGTTGATCTTCTAATGACATTTTTTGCCCCTTTGTTAATTAGTTATTACTATATAGTAGTTAATAATATATAAACCTTTTGGGAAGGTTGAGAAGGCGTAAAACCCTTGAATTTAGAGGTTCTCCGGATATTCCGATTGAAAAAAAGGGTAGTTTAGAAGTATAAATTTCCGAGTTTTTGAAGAAACATTTATCTAATTAAATAATCTAAATTTTTTATATGGGAACAATAACAATCAATATAGATAATAATACTGAAGGCAATTTTAGAGAAGTTGTTAAACAAGAATATGGTATAGGTAAAAGTAAATTATCTAAGGCTGTTTCAGAAGCAGTCAATCACCTCTCCCTGAAAGGAAGAGGCTTGAGGAGTGATTCTCGAGGGTAATTGGTTGATTAGAGGGCAAAAACTATGGAAATAGAAATGCAGAAGTTAGAAAAGAGAAATACATACACACCTACAAATACTTCTCTAGTTTGTAGCTCTGTGATTAGTAATGTAAACAAAGAG